>Ga0102945_1000064_pt1 | contig 39080 bp, 41 predicted proteins | sample SalPonred_H2O_MG_FD_78207 | JGI IMG/M metagenome (GOLD analysis project Ga0102945, IMG submission 78207) | Salt pond water microbial communities from South San Francisco under conditions of wetland restoration - Salt Pond MetaG R2_restored_H2O_MG ...
GTGAGGTGAGGTTCTGATCCCCACAGCACCGCAGCGAGCCCGGCCACATGGGGGGAGGCCATGGACGTACCTGAGGAAAGCGCCGCGGAAGTGTCCGATGCGATACCAGCGGAAATCACTGACGACCCGGGGGCTAGCAGGTCCACACATGAACCCACATTGGAGTACCAAGCAAGGGAGTCATCGTTGTTTGTTGCACCGACGGTGATGGCGTTAGCGTTCGACGCTGGAGAGTAATTACACGCATTGGAGCGTTCATCGTTGCCTGCCGCTACTACCGGCAAGATACCGGCGTTAGCGAGGCTAGTTACCGCAGCGTCCATCACTTGGGAATAGCCCGACGTTAAACTCATGTTCACCACGCCAGGTGTTCCAGCTGGATGGTTGTCTATCACCCACGACACCGCCGCCAATGACGCCGATAGCGGACCACTGTCCCCACACCCAATAGACCTCAGCGGCACCACCGTTGCGCCTTTCGCGACACCGTAGGTACTCCCCGCGGCAGTGCCCGAGACATGCGTCCCGTGCCCTTGGCAGTCTTCCACTCCTGCGTCATCGTCGACGAAGTTCGCGCCCGTTCCCACACGTCCAGCGAATTCACCGTGACTTGTTCGAAGACCGGTGTCGATTACATACACCCGCACACCAGACCCATCACCAGGTAGCCGCATCCACTGGTCCAACGGCAACGATTCCTGATCGATGCGATCCAACCCCCACACCGGGTTCTGCTGCTCCACTGGCGCAGCCAGTGTGATCATCCGATCGGTTTCCACAACCGCGACCCCCGGCACCTTCGTGAGCGCGTCCACTGAAGCATCATCAGCCCACACGCTGGTGGCGACGTCGCTTCCACCACCTAAAGCAACAGCACCGGTGTCCTCTATCGCGGCGTTCACCGCAGCAGCATCGACCCCAGGATCCAACGCGACCACATACCCGGTGACAACCTCATCACCTTCCCCGCACACCGGGGTGGCACCTTCGACCACCACCGAAGACTCCAACACCGTGTCACCGACCACAGCGGCCTCGTCCACGTCCGACTCACATGCTTGCAACTGCTCCAACGCACCCACTTCGATCAGGGGTGCCTGATCTCCTTGCCCATTTGCGCTGACCGGTGAAGCCCACGCTGGGACAGTGGGCGCCAGTGTGAACACCACTCCCGCTGCCAGGGCAGCGGATATTGCCCCACGAACTCGCCCCAGCCGGATGACCCCACAACGCCGTTGACCCATGGCATCGGGTATCGGTGTCCCCGTCCAGTAACGCCAACCGAAACCCCGGTTAGCTCACGGACGATCCGTCGGGCTGGGGCGTATCGGCGCCCAGGCCCAGCCCAACGTGCGGGCGTTTCGGTGCCCCTACTGGGGACACAAAGGGTTGTTGAGGCCAGCGTCGTCAGGGTTCGAATAGACCCCGCCGTTACTCGTTGGCATGATGAAAAGCATGTCGTCGCGGATTTGGGATTCCCCCACGCCACGGTCCGGTGATACAGAAACGCTGGTGGAGTAGCCGCCGACCTCCTTCGATGGTGATTCCAGACAGTAACCGCCACTCCAGTCTTTACCACCCATCCACCAGTTGTTACCGGATTCCCCAACTCGAACGTACGACAGTGGGTTCTCGGTGTGTCCTTGACCGAAGCACACGTCACTGCTGTTGGTTTCCTGCCACGTGCCTTCCTTATTTTTGAGCGTGACGTCCAAAGTGCCGCAGGAGACGAGGTTCAGTTTCCCTGGCACCTCATCGGTGTTCGTTGCCGTTGGAAGCACGTTTTTGTCGGTCTCGCTAAGGAAGTAGTCCGCTGAGTTGCTCGTTCCGTGCCGTCCAGCTTTGATGGTGATGGTGAGATCGACGCCGCTGTCCCAACTAGTTGTTGTGCCGCCCCAAGGTTGACCCGGGCTAACAAAGTGAGTTGATTCGGTGTAGGTAATTTTATCGATGAGCGGGCCGTCCTTTTTGCCTTGATTAACACTAAGGGTGACCTGGTTCGTGCGCTCTTTTGTGCCGCCATCACCACTGTCCTTATTCAAGTAGAACTCGTCCCTGCCATCGCCGGAGACCTCTACTTCGAAGGATTCCCACATCAAGACGCCACCTGGCTGCCAGCCGTACGTACCATCACCTGTATCGGCCGATCCACCTATGTACCAGTAGTTGTGGACGTGGGATTTCCCCGAGCCAATACACGTCAACGCCCCAGCGCTTTGGTAAGAGTCCCAAGCCAGCTTCTCGACGTCGTACGAGAGGGGATACAAGTTCCCGCACACCACGCGACTCCAAGAAGCGCTACCTGTTTCCACAATCCCGTCATCACCGGAGGGGCTATTGCCGACGGCCTTCTTCCACAAGTCAGATGCCTGGGATTTATCCCCACCAGTCATTGCCACGCGCATGTTGGAATCCTTATCAAGGACCCCACCGGCGTCTAGGACGGCATTACTAACACTGGGTGCACTGTCGGAGATGTAACGACCGCAACCTGCGGGATTCCCGATAGCTTTACATGCGGAGGCCGAGTAGTCGAAGTTGAACCAGTCGTAAGAGCCCAAGTTCGGGACATCGTTCCCGGCCCCACCCCCTCCGGGTACAAAGCCCGCGTAGATATTTACCGCGTAGGTCGTGTTCTCTTCGCCGCCATCTGCATCCACAGACGGTGACGGCGACTCCGACGGGTCCACAGACGGTGACGGCGACTCCGACGGGTCCACAGACGGTGACGGTGACTCCGACGGGTCCACAGACGGTGACGGCGACTCCGACTCCGACGGGTCCACAGACGGTGACGGTGACTCCGACGGGTCCACAGACGGTGACGGCGACTCCGACTCAGGTGATGCACTCACATCACTAGTCGGATCCAAGCCCTCCGCACTTCTTTGTACCGGATCAGCACACCCCGCGACCAGTAACGCCGAAAAAGCAACAACCCCTAGTTTCAAAATCACGCGCCGGACGCTATCACGCCATTCTGGACGATTTTCGCGGCATTGAAATGTCTGACCCCACCTACATACTTATCGCAACAACAACACGCCACCACACACGCAAGGGGACACCACCATGGGCTGGTACGCGAACACTCACAGCAACTTTCAATCGGAAAACCGGGGTGCGTGATGGGTGCGGACCTACTGACGTTCATGCTCCCCCGGCGAGCGGACGCCCCCATCGCCGACAACAGCGTCGACGCGCGGGAACTAGCGCACAGCGCTGCCACGGCATGGCTCAGTGCCGCCGTAGACGCCCAGCAAACAGAGGTCGCCTTCGACGAACTCGACATGCGCGCCCCCGTGGACTACCTGGCTCCCTACGACACCTTCGATGAAGCCGAAGCCGCCGAAGGGCCGATGGTCGCCGCCCGGTTCGAACAAGCAGTCCAGGAGATCGCATTGGAAGCGATCACCGCGTACCGCACCTTCGAGCGGGAATGGAACCACTACGCGATGCCCAACGGGATCATCGTGTCCATCACCGGTGGCATGTCGTGGGGGGATTCTCCCTCGGACGCCTACGACGCGTTCCATGTTCTCCTCACCTGCGACCTCGGGGACGCCTTGTTTTCAACTCTCGGGTTCGTCGAATTCGATGCCCTCGCACCCCGCCCATAACAAGACCCCGGACTCTTCGGAAGGAAACAGTTGATGGACGCACCCCGCACGTACTCTGAGGTTCGCATACAGGGGCGCCTTGGCGCTCGCGTCGCCTCGCAGGAACTCCCGGACGGGACCACACGCATCTCTTTCACTTTGATCGTGGATCGGCCTGATGCTGAGAAGTCGGCGACGCGCGTGGACACGTTGGCGTGCGTGACGGACTCTTTAGCGATTCGCGACCAGGTCGAGGTGATGGAACCGGGCACATCCGTGGTGGCCAGTGGGTCGCTGCGTCGCAGGTTTTGGCGCTCCGCTCCCTCGGCGGGATCGCTGGCAAGCGCGATGGAAGTTGTCGTGGACACCTTGAACCGAGAGTCGATTGATCCGCTCTGAGGAGCGCAAACCTCATCCGTAAGGGCGGGGAGGATGCCAACGCTGCTTCGCCACCTACATGCAACCCAAGTGCGGACGGTTTTCCGCGCCCGTCATTGTCTGACCCCACCTACATACTTATCGCAACGACAACACGACACCACACGAACAAGGGGACACCATCATGGGTTGGTACGCGAACACCACCTGGCACATCACCATCACCACAAACATCACTGACCTAGCAGCAGACCTGCGCGCTCAAGCGACGAAACTCGACACCGAAACCGGCGCCCTGAGCGAAAATCACCCTCTCCCCGCACTATCGGCCACCTGGGCGGACATGGACGACACCGCCGTCGTCGTGGACGCGCTCGCACAGTTCAACGAGGACGGCGACTTCGACATCGACACCACCGGCGATGCCATCACCATCCAAGGGTGGGGCGGCGGCAAGGCATACAGCCCCGGACTCCCGCCCGACATCCACACCATCGACACCCCCAGCGGCCCCCAACACAGCAACCGCGGCGGCATGGATCTCTACACAATCCTCGCGCGCCACTGCACCGGCAGCGTCGACTGGGACGACCAAGACGACGGAAGCCAATGGCGCATCCGCTTCGCCGACGGACAAGCCACCGCCCACACCGCCACCACCATCTACCCCACCGACATCGTCGACGGGATAGGTGCCCTGTACGTCGACCGCGTCGACATTGACCTACTGCAAACCCAATACGAAGCACTGCAACGCATCACTACCGGCACCGAACTCCCCGACGACCGTGGCCTACTCACCGGCATCGTGGAAGCCCTCGGCGACGCACTCACCACCGCCGGACGCCCCGGCGCCTAACACTCCCGTGCCGGGGGCAGGTATGAGCCGCCCCCGGCACGTGAACCAACCGAAAGGAGACCAACTTCATGAGCATGTATGAGATTCCCGCACGGTTCGCCGCACCCCCCAGGGTCGGGGAACTGATCGAGAAATACCGCCAAACGTTCCGCTCAGATGACCCGCAAGTGTCCTGGAGCGTGCTCGCCGACCTCGTCGTAGACATCTTGCATTACGCGGATGCGCACAACATCGACGCCGAGCAGGTACTCCGGGTTGCCAGCAGTCACTACGTCGAGGAATGCGACGAAGCCGAAAACCTACGAATCCGGTGAGCGGGCAGCACCCTCGTCAACTACCCGCCCCTGAAGGACCGGGTCTCCAGCGCCAGCAAAGGATGAATGATTCGACAGCACCAACACCAGACGTACCCGTGGATGCCTGCCGCCGATGGCACCACGGCGCGGGGTCCTGGCGACACCCTGATGAGCAACCGGACGTGCAACTCGCACACACCACCTTCAACCCCGTTGACTACCAAATCCGCGACATCCCCGAAGTGGACGCCAAACACTTCGTCCTCACCCACCACTACGCCGCGTCCTGGCCCGCCGTGTCCCACCGCTTCGGCCTCATCCACACCCCCACCGACCAACTCGTTGGTGTCGCCGCGTACGGCATCCCCGTGCAAGCCAAAGTGCTCACCGCCGCTTACCCCACCCTCACCCCGTACACCCAGTCCATCGAGTTATCCCGACTTGTACTGCTCGACGCGGTCCCCGCGAACGCTGAATCGTGGTTCATCGCCCGATGCCACCGCGCCCTAAAAGAACGCGGAGTTAGAGGTGTGGTGAGTTTCGCCGACCCGCAACCGCGCTACGACCGCTCTGGGGCGCTCATCAAACCCGGACACTTCGGCATCGTGTACCAAGCACTTAACGCCCACTATGCCGGACGGGGCACCGCCCGCACCCTCACCATGCTCCCCGACGGCACCGTCCTCAACGACCGCTCCCGCTCCAAAATCCTCAACACCGAACGCGGCGCCCAGCATGTGATCGCGAAACTCACCTCCCTCGGCGCACCCGAATGGACGCCTAACCAGGACCCCCGCAACTGGCTAAACGAAGCACTCGCAGCTATCGGCGCGCAAAAAATCAAACACCCCGGCAACCACCGGTACCTGTTCCCCCTGGCGAAAAAACTCGAACTCGGCATGCACGTAACCAGCAACTACCCCAAACCAGGGAACTAGGGAAGCTCCCGCGGCGCAGCAGACTCAGGTGCTGCGGGCGCTTTTAGTCGAGGTGGCCGCGGAAGGTGAAGGTTGCGTGACCTCTCGTGGGATCGAGGGTGGGGTTCTCGGTAACGGTGACGGTGCAGGTGCCGCCGTTGCGGGCGGCGCGCTCATCGTGTTGTGAGGAAGGAAACTCGGTCCTTTAGGGCCGAGAGGAATTCCTCACCCGGGGTTTCCTGTGGGGTTTGTTCCGTCCACGGGCATTGGTCCAGGGTTGGGATGATGGGTTCGTGAAGTTGACGGTGCGGGTGAAGTTGACCCCGGATGCTGCGGCACGTGTGTCGTTACTGTCGACGTTGGTCACGATGAATAGGGCGTGTGATGCGCTGTCGGACGTGGCATGGGCATCGAAGTCGTTCCGTCAGTTCGATCTGCATCGGGCGCATTACCGTGACCTGAAGACAGTGTTCGGTTTGGGAGCGCAACCCGCGATTCACGTGATCGGGAAAGTCGCGGACGCGTACAAGCTTGATACGAAAACGAAGCGGCAGTTCTCGAAACATGGTGCGGTCGGGTTCGATGACCGGTGCCTGTCGTGGCAGGTCCCGGAGGTGGGGAACGCTGGCACGGTGTCAATCTGGACCGTCGACGGGCGGACCAAGAACATTCCGTTCGTTGGCCGTGCGGAGGACGTGGCCCGAATCCGTAACCATCGTCAGGGTGAGTCGGATCTGATGTTCGACGGTGAGGATTTCTTCCTCGCTGCGACGATCGACGTCCCGGACGTTCCCGTGAACCTTCCCCCGTCCGGAACCCAGGCCGGGGACTGGATCGGTGTCGATATGGGGATCGTGAACATCGCTGTCACCTCAGACGGCGACAAGAACTCCGGCTCGAAACTGAACCGGTACCGGCTGCGTCAGCAACGCCTGCGCGCAGAACTACAGAGGAAAGGAACGAAAGCAGCGAAACGCCGGCTCAAGTCCCGGCGTCGCAAGGAGGCACGACACGCCTCACACATCAACCACACGATCGCCAAGCGGATCGTCGCTGAGGCTGAACGCACCGGACGTGGTATCGCCGTCGAGGACTTGACGGGGATCCGTGACCGGGCACGGCTACGCAAACCCCAGCGCACCCAACTCCACACGTGGGCGTTCCACCAACTCGGACAGCACCTCACCTACAAAGCCGCCCGAGCTGGTGTCGCTCTCGTCCCCGTCGACCCCGCATACACGTCGCAGGAATGCGCCGAATGCGGACACATCGACAAGAAGAACCGCCCGAACCAGGCGACGTTCACGTGCACGGACTGTGGAGTGATAGCCGAATCCGCTGACCACAACGCTGCGAGAGTGATCGCTAAGAGAGCTCCCGAAGCGTGGGACGCCGTCAACCGGCCCCAACTCCAAGCCGCTCACGCGGCCTAGGGCGATATTGGCGCCACCCTCACAGCCAGTGAGGACGCGACCGACAAGCACAGCCCTTCAGGGCCGTGTAGTTGACGGACTTCAACGTGCGTGCCTGCTTGCTGCCTTTCGTGGCAGCTTTCTTCAGGAACGTGGGGTGCAGTTCGAGGTGCACTTCGCAGGTGTGCACGGATTCGTGCAGAGGGAACGTTTCGTTGGCTTGTGCGGGGGCGGCGAGGGTGATTGTTCCGGCGAGGAAGCCACCGGTGAGAAGTAGGGACAGTGTTCGTGGGGTGGGCATGTTCAACCTCGCAGGTGCCGGTAGGCGCGTCTCAGTTGGTTGAGCACGGAAGTCACCGTTGGGATGATGATTTGTGGGCGTTGTGTGATGGGTGTGGTCGACTTCTGGAAAGGTGCTGGAGTCAGTGGCATATGCACCACGATCCATCGAAGCACGGACACACACGGACGCCCCACCGGCAGCTAAAGCCGTCCACGGTTGTGAGTTGTTGCCGCGACACTGGACAGATGAACACCCCCACCGCTGCACTCACCTCGCAGGAGTCGGTAGTGGATGTGGCCGCGCACCTGTCACCACTTTCGAGCGGGGCGCAGGGCGTTGGTGCCCAGGATCGTTCGGTGCGGGTGCGGTCGCCGTACCGAACTCCACAACCAGACGCCGTCGTCGCATGGAACGTTTTGTCTGATCGTCATGTGCGGTGGGTGCGTCGTTCCTTGCGGGCGGCGTCTCGCAGCAGCCACAAAACCCGCATGGGTGCGGTGGCGGCCAGCGGTGGACGTTTGCGTGCGGAAGCGGCGAACAGGTACCGCAATCATCCCTCCGCGACCGCGTGGGTGGAGTGTTCGGTGCACGCCGAAGCTGCCCTGGCGGGACGGCACAGCATTGTTGGGTGCGATGTGTACGTCGCTCGGTTGCTTAAAGATGGGCAGGTGGCGTTAGCGAAGCCATGCGTGGGGTGTTTGCGGGTTTTGGTCGCTGCTGGTGCCCGCCGGGTTTTGTGGACGATCGATGAGCACCATGTCGGCGTGATGGGCTTAGGTTGAACGGTGGCCACTGACCCGTTGCCGGGGAATGTCGTTAATGATGCGGCGTTGTTGTTGCGCCAGTGGGCTCAACTGCAGGCGAACGTGTCAACGTCACCGATCGCTGCGGCGTTGAGTGAGCATGGGCAGGTGTGGCAGGGCAGCTGCCTGGGGCGGTCCCGCCGAGGTATACCGCAGCATTGCTACGCGAATGCATATGCGTCCGCGGTTCGTTCGTCGGCGCTGCTGTACGCCGAAGGGTGGGCGCTGAATGGGGAGCTGGGGTTCCCGTTGCCGATTGCGCATGCGTGGCTCATCGACACCCGCACTGGCAATGTCATCGAACGGACGTGGAACCCGAACCCCGCCCGTGAGCACGCCTACCTTGGTCTTGTGGTTCCCTCGCGTGTGCTGCGGGAAGCGGTGCGTCGCGCCCAGGGGTTAACGATGGAGGTGTTGGCGGGGGATTGGGCCCGCGATGGGTGGGTCGCGGAACATGGGTTGGGGGAAATTATCGCCGCGAACCAGCGACCGTCGACACCGAAGGCAGCCTTTTAGCTGTCTTCCCATCCGGGTACCACGGTGACGGGGATCCGTTTGGATGCCCATAGCCGCACGATGCGGGGGTTGTCATCGAAGGCGTGCAGCACGGTCAACCCGTTCGCTTGGATGCGAGCGAGGATTGCGTCTTTGACCTGGTCGTCGGCGTGGCCGCTGGTATCGGGGCGCATCCACATCCCTTCCGAGGGGATGTCGTGTAGGGCTAGCCACATGGCGGTGTGGTTACGCCACCGGGTTTTCCGGGCCGTCACGACTAGCGGCGCGATCCCCGCGTCCACGCAGTCGCGGGCTGCTTGGGCGACGGCGTGATGCGGTGGCGCGGCAGCGGACTCCTCATGGAACGCGTCGAAATTCTTCCGCACATGCCCGTTCACTCGAGTCGCGTTCGGTCCAACACCGACGTGGTGGCGGTACGCGCGGACGTCGGCGAGGGTGCCGTCGACGTCGAAGATCACTGATGGTGTCCCGCGGCCATCCCAGCTTTCCAGTAGCTTGCGTGGATCCCAACTCACTGGCAACTGGACGGCTGCATGGTTGTTCCAGGTTGCGTGGGTGATGAGCTCATCTATACGAGCGGGGCCGCGCTGGTCACCTGCTAGGCGGCTGGGATCCCACAGCGGTGAGGGGGCTGACTGCTGCCGGGTGGCGGCGCCGCCGGTGTCACGGGTGTGCGGGACGTGCTGATCCTTTTCGTTACCCGTGGCGGTGTTTGCCCACCCCCCACGAACCACCCTCGGGAGTGCGGGGCGGGAATCGGGAGCGAACTGCCCACCGTTCGGGCTCCCCGCGGGTACACGCTTCATGGCACCAATCAGCGAATCAGGTGTCTACGTTGTGTTCTAAGCGCAGGCGGTTCTCGGCTAGGGCCCTGCAAACAGGGTCGGGGGCTTTGTCCCGTAAAGCCAGACATGTCTGCAGCGACAAGGGTGCTCCGCGGCGCATGATCGCCCAGTGGACGTCTTCGTCGTAGTGGGGGGATCGCGGGTCAAAAAGTGGCTCTAGTGCATCCTCGGGGAAATTTTCGCGACGTACCGCTTCCATCGCGGCGAAATCTTGAGTGTTGTCGGTGTAAGCGAGGCGCACCAGGGTGGCAGGGGCGGTGTTGGGGTGCACAGCAACTACCACCCGTATGTCCTCAAATTCATCTCGCGAGAGACGATCAAGCATGCTGGGGCGAGCGTCCCGGTGCATCGCCGCGGCATAACGGGCCTCCGGATCAGGGTCAGCTTCCATCATCAGCAAATCGGTGTAAGAAGGTTGCGCTGCGCTGCGCTTGGTGGTTTCGTCGCTGGCAGTGCCGCTGTCTCCACCTAACCGGCTACTGCTCCACGACGAAGACGGTCGCGGTTCCTCGTGGGACGTGCCTTGCGTGGCCTGACCGGCGTTGTGAGTTTGTGATGCTGCGGGAGTGTGAACTTCAGCGATGCGGCGTGGTTGAGTTTTGCTTAAATCGGGAGCGAACTGCCCACCCTGGGGGCTACCAGCGGGTACACGTTTCATACCAACGTCCGTAACAACAAAGTTCGATTCTTCAACTCCTCCCGGACGGTTCGCTGTTTTGCCACAGTGGAGACCGTTTTAACTGTCGGCACTTCGTTACGCATCGATGCGTGAGCACCGATTCCCCCTCTCTGCGGCGTATCCCCACCGAACGCATCACCTGCCACATCGATGAACAGCTCGGCGCGGTGGTGACTAGGCCCTCTCGGCCGCAAGACATGCGGCGCGGAATTGGCTGGAATCTTGCCCCAGTCATTCTTATGGACAGTTCCGAGCCGTTTCCTTTCACCGACACTGCCGTAACCATTTTGCGCCCAGGAGGCGTGTCTCCGTCGAGCGGCCACGTTCTCAACGGTCCTGGCTCACTGGTTATCGAGTATGCCCTGTGGGCGGACAAGGAAATCGGCCACGCCTACGAACTTGAGCACATATGGGTTTTCGTCGACGACAAAGGACGAGTGCTCGAAACCCACGGCTCCGCGCACGGGTCTCACGACGTGCTCAATTGCTCCGACACCGGCAAGCGCCCGGTCGTGTATAGCGAGCCAGGCAAGCACGGAATGGCTGGGGGACATGACGAGTATTGCCTCCCACGAACCCTGATAAACACACTGTGCGGGTCTGCAGCGGGCACCATGGGCATTTATGCTCCCATGGTCGACGGGTGCCTCGGTTCTACAGTTTCTGAATTCCGCCAAGCGTGGAATATGTTGCGCAGGTTCCGTTTCGCTCCAGTGTGGGATGCGGGACTACGGCTAGATGTTCGTAGTTTGAACTGGTGGCACTGGCCCGAACTGGACGGGCAACGTGCGCAGCGCGCGCTTGCGTCTGTGTCGCGAATGCCTATCGACCCTGTCAGGGTTTCTGTTGGGCCCTGGGGAGGTACAGACGATGCCTGGATAGGAGAAGTGTTCACGGGAGACACGGGAGTCTTGTATCTAGGGCCGACTCCCGCCGCGGAATCGTTCAAGTGGGCCCAGCGGCGCAGCCGCCTGATTGTTGCAGTAACCCGCAGCGCAGACGAGGCTGCCGCGATTTCGACAATCGCGTGGGACAGCTACGCTTCAGCCCACACCCTCATCGCATGTCCCGAGGAAATGCCGGTACAAAGACCGGTATCGATGGCGACGCGATATCGCGATGGGCTTAGTAACGGGTTTGTGGTCGTTACAGACAAACCTAATGATCACTATCTGACCCTAGGCCCCGGCGGAGACCTGGACTGCCCTGCGGGGCTCCTACTCGCAAACGGATGGACCTCTTCTAGAGGTGGACACTTTTGAGCCACGCTCACTCCCGGACGGGGTAGCCGATTGTGCTTGACTTCCTCCCCTCCCTGCGCCTGTCAGAGCTCCCGCAACCAGCCCACTAAACCCGTCCACAACAACGCCGCCGCATACGAAGCGCCCTGCGCCTGCGCATGCTGAGCACGACCCCGCTCTCCCGGACGGGGGTTGCGCCCACGCAGCACTTAACTGTTCTCGAGGTCGCGTTCTCGTTACGCATCGATGCGTGAGCACCGATTCCCCCTGTCTGCGGCGTATCCCCACCGAACGCATCACCTGCCACATCGATGAACAGCTCGGCGCGGTGGTGACGCGTTGCGCGGTGCACCCGGCGGAGGATTGGACGCACATGGTTCACGCGCTCCGGGCGGTCAACGGGCATGAGCATGTGGAGCAGTACCTGTCGCACTCCCGTGACCCGTGGACTGTGACCACCCGTCAGGTGGCATCGGTTCGTTCGTTGTGGTCGCTGGAAGACGCCACCACGGCCTTGCACGTGCTGGTGGATTCGCCAACTCATCGGATCCCGACCGCCGGTTACCGTCACCACTGTCGCCACGCGGCGGAGCTTGCTGCTGTGCGTTCTGGCGCGGTGCGCGCTCCGAGACATTTGCAGCCTCTCATCGAGGAAGCCATCACCTACCTCACCAGGATCCCTCAGGACGAACTGTTGGTGCAGCATTGCGACCCGCGCCCCGATACGTGGGTGCTGACTGCTGGTGGCCCGGTGCTCACCGGTTTCCATGCTGTTGCTGCGGCGCCCACGGGATGGGATGCCGGGGTATTCCTTGCGCATTTAGACGCCCACCCGCCAGTGGTGAGCGCACTGGCGACCAGCGTGGACCTTGATTGGGACATGGTTCGCGCTGTCACCGCGTGGCAACTCGGCCTCGCCCATTACGCCCGCATGCATGGCTACGACCAGCAACGCGCCTGGGCGGTTCGCCACCTACCAGCGTTCACTGCGCTCCTCGAGCACGTGCCCGCCCGCAACCGCACACGAACACCCCCCCGCGCTCTCACCGCCGCCTAAGACGCTCCTGCAACCGTCCACGCATGGCATGGGGTTCGTCGCATCCTGAAGACATGGACGCATATTCGACGTTGCACCGTTCAACGATCACGACCGCTGCAGATGGGGGAGTGGTCACGATCACCAGCACCGACACCCCCGATGTGTGGCAGGTAGTAACCCGCACCCGAACGATCACTTTCCATGCGCCCGGTTGCGTCAGTATGGAGCAGTTGCTGTTGGACGTGTGTTCGCTTGTTGCGGATGAGGGTGACGGGGACCGGGAGCGTTTGTTCGCGTTGGCGGTTTAACTGCCCCGTTAGGGGCGGTAGTGGTTGTCTCCTTGCGGGTCGGTGGTGAAGACATCTGCGTTGATGGTGACGTTCCCGCCGAGGGTGTGCACGGTGATGGGGGTGCTGGTGCGGCCGATGTCTTGCCCGTCCAGGTCAGTGTGTGTTTCACCTTTCACTGACCATCCTGTGATGGTTGCGGGTAGTGAGGTGAAGACCGGGCGGTAGGTGTTGAAATGGTCGGGGTTGTTGCGGGTGACGTAGGTGTTCAGGTCCGGTTCGTAGGTGTAGGTGACGGCGTCGTTGAAGTCGGCCGCCGGCAGTGGGGAGATTGCTAACCACTGGTTTCCGTCGCGCAGCCATGTCTTGTCGCTGAACGCGGAGTCGATTCGCGGATCCCGAGTTGGTGAGTTCGGCTCAGTTGCCACCCAGTTATTTCCGACTACTGCGTACCCGCTCGGGGTGGGATCCCAGCGCCATTCGTAGACGGGGTTTGGTGGTGGGCAATAGATATCGAACCCTGTTGGGGAGTTGGAGTTCGGGAGATAGTTGCACGCTCCGCCGGGTGTTTCACCAACTTTGACGTTTCTACCAGTCCTGGGCTTCGAGTCGTAAACCATTGGAATCTTGTCGTACGCCAGTGGTTTCGTGGCGACGCATTCGGTGCCTTGCAGGGCGCCGGGGGCGAGGTTGGATTCGCAGGTGTCGTTGCCGGTGGTAGCCACAGGCATGGTGAGCAGCGCTTGAAGTTCCACTGCGGTGGGGGCGGTGGGGGCGACGATCGTGGGGTTGGTGCTGGTGCGTTCCCAGGAGATCGGGGTGATGGTGAACACCGTCGCGGCGTCCCTGGGCCCGTCGATGTTGGGGAACACCACGCTCACGGTGCCGTTGACGTTCTCGGTGACGTTGCCGGTGGTCGCAGCGCCGCCGCGGTCAGCGGTGACGACGTAGTCCAGTGACTCACGGGCATCGTTCGGGTTATCGGCGAACGTGAACGTCACTTCACCTGTGGCCAGGTCCACAACGGGTGGCTCACTGATCACGAGTTGCTCGTTGAGCATCTCCTGGCTGGCCATGGCGTACTGCTCCGCGGCGAGAGCGTTCGCGCGGGCTTGCTGCGCGGCGGCTTCCGCGCGGGCGAGTTGATCGTTGACGCGGGCGTCGGGCCCGAAAGCGGCTTCCCGGTCGGCGATGGACGCGGCGATCGCGTCGCGGGCGGCTTCGGCGGCCGCAGCTTGGTTGCGGGCTTCCACCACGTGGGCGCGGGCATCTTCAGCGAACACCGTTTCCGCTGCCTGCTGCAGCTGACCCGCGGATTCCTCGTTCGCGGTTTGTGTAAGTTCGCGTTGCCGGGTTTCCTCCGCGTACGCGGTCGCCAAATCCGCGTACGCCTGCGTGACGTTCGCTCGTTCGGTGGCGGCGGTGAGGTCCTCGGTGTTCGCGTCATCGATCAAACCCACCGCCGTCCAGGCGCGTTCGGCGAGGACACGGGCGTTACCGGCGTGCACGGCAGCGGACGCGGAATCATCGACTGCATCGGCGAGATCATGCTGGGTTTTGCTTTCCCCGGCGGTCATGTTGGTGATGTGGCGCATCGCGTCGTCACTGTTCGCGCGCGCAAGTTCCGCGGCCACCGCCGCTTCACTGGCGGCCTGATCGGCGGCTGGGCGCTCATCGGAGGTGTCGGTGACCATCCCGGCTTGCTCAGCGGATTCCACCGCGTCGGTTTCGGCGGCGCCGGCGTAACCGTGGCTGGCTTGCGCGTGTCCCATCGCGGTAGCCGAATCTGCGGACGTGCGGGCCCGGATCAACGACACGGCGCTGTCTTGCAGGTTCTGCTGCCCACTAGCGGCTTCTTGCTGGGCTTGGTAGCGGTACGCGACGTCCGCGGCGGCAACAGCAGCCGCATCGGCGTACACCTCCGCGCGGTCGGCATACGACGCGGCGGCACTGTCGTAGGGGTCGGCTTGTTCCTGATCGGAAATCTCTCGAGCCTGGTCAGCATTTTCCGCAGCTTCCGCGGAAGCTGCGACCGCTTCGTCGGGCATCGTGGCGATGACTTCGGCTTGCCGGTACTGCTCCGCCACCCGCGCCATCGCCGCGGCCGCTTCGGCTTGATCGGCGGCATGGTCCGCTTCGATCACTGCCTGCTGGGCTTGCTCGATCCGATCCGGGCTCGCATCCGTGATACCGGACGCTTCACGTGCCGCCTGGGTCGCCGCGTAACGAGCACGAATTGCCGACGCAGTGGCGTCCTCATCGGCAGTATCAGACGTGCGAGCTGCGGCCGCTTCCGCGTGCAACGCAGCATCAGCCATCGCCCGTTTCGCTTCATTACGCCAATGATCCGCAGCGAACCACGTCGCATCATTCGCGGAGAACTCCGCACGCTCCGCTGCGCTGTTCGCCCGATCTACCGCCGCTTCAGCGTCCAACCGGTTCTCGTTCGGGCCAGGGATCTGGTCTTTCCAATCGTTAGCCAATGACGCGAACTCATCCGCCCGCGTCGCAGCCTGGCGAGCCTTCGCCGCTTCCCGCGACGCCTCTTCCGGACTGGACGCCTCCATCGCCCGGCCCGCAGCCCGAGCCGCATCAATCGCGGCGTACTCAGCACTATTCGCAGCAGCGTTCGCGTTACCCAAAGCAGTGACGTTCGGGTCCGTGACCTCCGCAGGACTCAAACCCGAAGGATCCACCTCCACATTCATGTTCGCCGGCAACACCCCCAAACGAATCTGACCTTGCGGGCCACGCTTCTTCCACGCCTTTTGCACTTCTTCCTGGGAGAACAACGTCATTGACGTGGAACCCAGTGGGTTCACCGCCGCGACATCAACACGGAACATGCCCTCCTCAGGCAAATCCACCACCATCGTGGGGTCCTCAGATGTCCCACCGGCGGCGAGGAAACCGTTACGCAACGTGGAATCCCCATAGCTGGTGATCTTCCACCGATACATCGTGTTCCGGGCATCCCCCCGCGCCCACTCGGCAACGTGATCCACCGACAACCGCGCCTCAGACTTCTTCGACGTGAACGACGCCTCCACTGCCTGAACATCCGCGACCTTATGAATAGGGGTGATCCGCAAAAACTTCTTCTTCGCGTACTTCACCCGATACGTCCGCCCCGCCTCTAAACCACGAACAAACGTCACCCCCTTCTTCAACCGAACCTTCTTCTTATGGTTCTGCCGCAGCGACTTATCTCGAGTTTTCACTAACTGAAACGTCACCGTGCGCGGTTTCGCGCTGTACACACGCACACTCGAATCAGATTCACTGACCACCGTCAAACGACCATTACGCGTCGCAGCGGACACCCGGAACGGACGGGCCACATTCACCACACGATCAGAGGCAACCGACCCCGCGGCCCCCGAAACCGCCGACCCACCAGCTGGCGCCGCCGCAGCTAGCGAACTGGACGAGGAGCTATCCACTGGGGCGACACGTGCGTCATCCGCGGCCGCAGGAACAGCGCCCAGCAAAGTCGCGGTCAACACCACCGAGGTGCTCACTGCAGCGATACGCGCACCTACACGACGAACCTTCATCGAGCCACCAGCGCCTTTCTCAAAGAACGCACACCCACGGAGCCGCGTCCACGGATCAGGTCATTGGCGCGTATCGGTGCGAAAGACAAAACACACCAAACCGGACATCAACACACCCCCGACCGTCCACGCGACGAGCAGTGCCTGGCTGCATCGCCAGGCACACTTAACCACCATGAACTGGTGGCAGGACGTGGCAGCGTTCCTGTCCACCGTCGGTGCCGCGGTCGGGGAAGTGATCACCTGGTGGCGTGGTCTAGCCGCCGAGCAAACCCCCACCCCCTGGACCTGGCTCACCCTCGCATTCACCCTCACATTCGCGTCCGCGTTCACCCGTATCTACCCACGCGCCCGTCACCTGGTCACCTTCACCCACGAAACCGGGCACGCATTCATCGCGAAACTCACCGGACGGCGAGTAGCTGCCGTACGCCTACACACCAACACCTCCGGCACCACCACCAGCATCGGCCGACCAGGGATCTCCTCAGTACTCACCGCCGCGGGCGGCTACCCCGCACCAGCCGCCGCAGCAGGGCTACTCCTAGCCGCCGCGATCACCGGCCACACCGTGCAAGCGTTCACCCTTGCCGCACTCATCACCGCCTTGGTGCTCCTGGTCACCCGCAACGCGTGGGGAGTGCTCATCACCGCCGGCGTCCTCGCAGGCTTCCTGCTCACGTTCCGGTTCGCACCGGTCGCGTTCTTCGGGGTGATCGCTGCGGCACTGGCGGGCCTACTCGCCGGTGGGGCGCTACGCGACATCTGGACTGAACGCCGTGTCCGCCGCGCCGACCCCACCGCCAGCACCGACGTCGCATCCATCGCCCGCAGCACCCACCTACCCACAGCAGCCACCTGGCTGGGCATGCTGCTGCTCACCGTCACAGCATTCGCAGCCCCCGTGCTGCTCGCGGTATCGCTGCGCTGACGTCCACCACGGTGGACGTTTCCTGCGCCCCCACCAATGTCTGACCTGGGCTGTACCTTAATGACGAGGCAGCCAACCAACGCTGCACTGAGGCACAGGGAGTATCAGGTGGGTTTCTATTCCAGCGACTGCGAGGGGTGCCAGCATCCACTCCTAAGTGTTCACGCCGTTAATGGCGTGAACGATTGGATGGTCGCTGCGACCGTCATCACCGCTGGCGGTGATCTGATTTCCGGGTACTACGACGGCTACGGGCGCGTGAGCAACATTGAGGTGTTCAGCTCCGGCCTCCAGGACCCGACGGTGTGGCACACCACCTGTTGGTGGGCAGCCGGCGAACCCACCGACTACCGCGGGCCTTCCCGCGCGTCCGCAGACCAAGGCTTCTTCTTCACCACCGAGCATGACGTGACGGTGGAAGACGCCGCGCAGGCCACCCGCGAGCGACTGGAGTTGACGGCGCGGCGACCTTGATCGCCCGCCCAGCGCCATGGGCATACATCTGGACGGTCGACACGTATATATAGGTGTTGTGGACGGTCTCGTGGGGCTCGAGGTGGCAAGATGAGGGGCGCAGGGCAGGGGCCCACCGCTCAATAACTACATATTTGGTATGAACGTCGCATACTGGGGTGTAAGCCGCATACACCGCGTAGCGTACTTATCGGGTGAAACCCGCATACCGGTCATATGCCGCTTTCATCGCTTTATACGCATACCGGGTATATCGGGTAAACCGTTCTATACGGTTAATAAGGATGAACGTAACTAAAGCCGCGTAACGGTGTATTTCGGACATATCGGTTCACCTGGTTGGAGGAAGGAAGCCTCGTCCTAAGGCGCAGCCGCAGGGCGGGGAGGATGTCAATCGACGACTCCAACGCTTGCGCCGCAAGCGCACGACACCGTGGACGGTTCATCTGCACGTGCAGCGATACTGTCTCACCCCGGTCATACACTTATTGGTATGAGCTCCTCGGACATTCGCGCCCTCGCCGTGGAAGTGGACACCCTCCTCGCGGCTCTACACACTGCCGCGCATCATCATGAGCAGCAGCTGCGGCACCTGGCGGATTCCTTGCACCGCGCCGCCGAGCATGCACGCACCGGGGTGAACATCCTCGGTGCCACCACGTGGGATGCCCCGCTCACGGACGCGATCACCACCGTGGAGGAGCGCATCGCCGCGGGACAGGTGCATCTGCAGTGGACCCTGACCGACTACCGCACCCAATCAGAGATCCTCACCCAGATCCGTGTGGAGGCCAGCGAGGCGAACGCCATCTGGCTGGAGCACCAGTGGACGCGGGCGTTCCTTGTCACCAACGCCGGCGGGCACGTGCATTCCTCCATGGAATGTTCCACCTGCCGACCCACCACCACCTATGAGTGGCTCACTGAGTATTCCGCCGCGAACGAAGACGACATCGTTGCCGCCGCAGGGGAACTCGCGTGCACGATCTGCTACCCGAGTGCTCCGGCGGACATCCTCAACCAGCCAGCCACCATCCAGTCCGCGCACCGCGCCCAAGCCGCCGCCGAAGCGACCCAGTGCGCTGATGCCCGCGCGCAGCGTGATGCGGCCCGCCGCGCGAAAGCACCCACCGCCAGTGGTGAACCGCTACGGGTTCCCTCCCGCTACCGCGGCGACCGGTGGGAGGAAATCCGCACCGAACGCACCGCGATCAGCACCTGGATGGACACCCACAGCGACCTCACCGGCCAGTTCTACCCCGCCCGCGAGGAAGACATCCCCCACCTGCAGCGCATCGAAGAACTCATCGAGGTCGCGCTCGCCGACAAACACGGCACCACACCACAGCAGCAGCGGGAGATTCTTCTGGCGAAGTACGCCAAACGCCGCAGCTAGCTAACTGCCCCGCACGTCCGCCAGCGGCACTGGTGGAAAAGTCGCGAAGCGCAAACGCCCGCGACAGCCGTCCACGGTTGACTGTGGGGGCGAAAATGATTCCGCCATGGGCGCGAGGTGGCGAACGACTGTCACCCAAACCCGTGGCAAGAAGGGCGACTCTGGTCCGTGCGAGGACCTCGTCGTCACTGCTACCGGCATGTGGGCAGTGATCGATGGGGCTACCGATAAATCCGGCATGTCCTACCACTGGAACGCACGGGACATCTCTTCTGGCCGGTTCGCCGCAGAAGTCATCGCGGCCGGGCTGTGTGATCTTCCGCCGGACGTGACCGCCACGGCAGCCATCACTCAACTATCCGCTGCGCTGGACACTGCCTTGCAAGCACAACGCCCCGGGGTGGAAAGCTGGCAGCGCCCATCAGCATCTGTCGTGATTTTCAACGCCCACCACCAGCAGGTGTGGTCGGTGGGGGACTGCCAGTTCGCAACCCAGGTTCCCGGGCAGCCTCCACGCCTCACCCAGGTTCGTAAAAGCATCGACGAGGTCACCTCGAGCGCGCGAGTGGCGTACCTGAACGCACTGGACGCGGCGGGAACGCCGTGGGATCCCACAGGAGGGACCCCTGACCCAGGGCGTGAGTTCATTCTTCCGTTGCTGGAACGCCAGGGCGCCTTGGCGAACTACCCCAGCACGTACGGGTACCCGGTACTGAACGGCACCGCGGTCCCAGAAAGCATGATCAACGTTACCTGTGTCGATGATTCCGTCGAGCGGGTTGTGCTCGCGTCCGATGGCTACCCGTCCTTGGCGCCTCACGGCCAGTTGTCCCTCACTGCAGCCGAAGACCACTTGCGTGAATGTTTGGACGCTGACCCTGCGTGTGTGGGGGCGCTCGCGGGGACGAAAGCACTGATGGCTGGTGCGGAAAGCTTCGACGACCGCGCGTGGTGCGACATCACCCGCGATGCGTATCAGCCGCGTCGAGTTCGTTAGGGCAGCGGTGTTCCGGGATGCCCGCGGGCCTGCAACGCCACCCAGCATTCTCCTCGCGATCTTGGTAACGAAAGCGACCCCGTGTGCGCGTTGCGCTCATGGTTGTCGACGTTCAGCTGCAGCACCCTCGATGGAACCGTCCGTGGGTGTCTGGTGGTTCGTTGCACACTGTTACCGCAGCATCAATGTCTCGGTGCTGGTCAGGAAGGTGGTGTTCGCTGTGGCGAAACCCGATGAGGCGTTGTGCCCAAGCGATGTCGCGCGCACATTGGGAGTGCCCGCGGATGTGGTCGCTGAGTTGATGCGCCTGCATGATGTTCCCGGGCCGCTGCCAGCAGATTTCGCGGACGACATTGCAACGGGACTGCTCCCACCTCCGGCGTGGCTTGCCCCTGCGTACCATCATGTTCCCGCCGGGGGTGCCGCGGAATTGCTGCTCACCGGCAACCACATCCTCGCTGGGTTACTGCAATCCAGCATCGGGCGTCGATCCCACCCCGACCATGGGCGCACCGGACGGTACGCCATCGCCGCGCCCATCGGTGTCGGCGATGACATGCACGTCATCTCCTTCACCGCCACCCACCTCACCACCACCGACGACGCATCGTTGCCAGCGGGCCGCACTTTCACCATCACCCACCACGACCCAGACGGCGAACCCGTCGGGGAAGACGTGTTCGTGTTGGACGTACCCGGGCTGTGGTTGGCGATGCACCTGGCCACCTCCAGCCTCCTAGCGGACACGTTGCTGATCGCAGTGACCACCGAAACCACCGCCGACCACGAATCACCCACCGCCTACACCTACGGCTACGTCGTCGAGGAACCCAACACACTCAACCCGGACGCAGCGAACATCATCGTGGCGTTAGCGGCGAATGAACTCATGGACTTATTCAACTTCGACGCGGACCTTTTTCCCCCCACAGACGGCCACGGCCGCATCAGCTTCCTCGACGCCCCCGAGCTCCTGGAAATGCAACTGCTGCGCTAATTAACGCAGCAACCCCACATCCCGCAACGCCCCGCCGAACGTTTCCGGCAGCGCTTCTGCTTGCGTGGTCGCGTGCGTGCAATGCGCCGGCACCCCGCTGCCGCTAGCTGCCGCGATCGCCCCGTCCAAACATCCAGCAACTGAGTCCCCCAACGGGTTAAGCACCCCCAGCAGCCACCACGCAACACCCGCACCGACCGCAACCTTCACACCCAGCATCATCTGAACGCACCTTCCCTTACGTTTCCTGGGCGGGCACCCTGGTGGCCCCGCCACTCACCAGCCGGTGCTAACGGGGCCCCAAAAGTCGCGAAACAGGTGCACACCACCGCGCACCCCACTGCCGTCCGAAGCGGGGGAACAGGGGGTCCACACACCAGCAACCACCGAGTTGCGCGCCAAAGCACCGAAAACAGTGGAACGCGCCCAGGAGCTCGCAGCCCAGTTCGGCGAAACCACCCAAGACCCCTACACACTCCCCGACAGGCGCGGTGACATCTCGGTGGGCCGGGTCCTAGCCCACTACACCGGAACAGACGGCACCGAAACTGTCCTCGACAACTGGGACGGCGCCCGCGTGTACTGCATCATCGACATCTCGGACTACACGCCCACTCGTTAACGCACCAGCGCCTGCTCCTCAGAACCCGACACGCCTTCTTGTAACTCTTCCCGGCGGACGTGGGTAGGGGCAGCAGCATCCACATGCCGCCACCGCCCAGCGTTAATCACCGCACCCACCAACACCCCCAACACCGTCGTTTGTATCCACAACAGCACCACAATCGGGGCGCCGAACACCACCGCCGTGGACCCCGAACCACTCATCCACCCCGTGACCACACTGAACGCACTAAACATCACCACCACCCACACCGTCCCCACCACAACCCCAGGATCCCCCCACCCAGGCCACGGCACCCGAACCCACACCACCGACCCGTCCGCTGCCACCCCCCGCCACGGATGCGGCCCCCACCGGTACACCACCCGCAACCCCCACCACACCACCACACCCACCACCAACGCCTTCAACACAGTCTCTGAATTCATAGTTGTTTGTTCCGCTTAGGCGGCAACCATGGTTTCAGTTTCATACTGGCCAGCATCTTCTCTGGCTGTATGCAGCCCGTCTGCAGTTGGGCGTGGTGGTGCGCTCGCTGGCTTGCGTCGGCCTTGGGTTCGCACGTTGGTGGGGGATGTTCCCCATCGTGTTTCGAACTGCCGGTCGATTTCGGCCAGGATTGTGGGTCGCGCCCAGGTCAGCCGCGCACTCGGCCACGAACGTCGTGACTTCACCGTGCGGGCTGCCTCGATATCGGCGTGGCCCTTTCTCCCGCAGAACCTGCAGGAGAAGTGTGTGTTGGTGCGATTGCGGTTATCTACGTAGCCACATGATGCGCATTCTTGGCTGGAGTATGCGGCGGGAACGGGAATGATTGTGACGCCGGTTTCTTGGGCGAGCATTGCGAGTTTGCTTTTCAATTGCGCTCGTCCAACTCGGGTGATGATGCGGTTGAGGCGTTTGGAGAGACCGCCGTGGCGGAAGTCGAGTTCTTCTACGGCGAGGACGCTCGGGTCGTGAAGGTCGATGATGCGGTTCAGGATGCGGTTGATTTCGTTCTTGGCGTGTTCCCGGATTCGCCGCTGCATGGCGCGGTACCGCTTGGAATCATTCGGCTTGATTCCCTGACGCTGTAGGCCAGTTGTGAGTGTGGTGAGGTCTTCGTCAATGCGTTGGAGCCACTGGTAGAAGCCGTGCCCTAGTAGGTCTCCTTCAGAGGTTGCGAACAGGGTCCGCAGACCGAAGTCCAGGCCGATGGCCCCTCCGCTGGGTTCTGGTTTTTCTGCCGGGGTGGTGTCTTTGACGAGGGCGACGATTACCGGCTCGTGCGGGTTCTTGGGGATGGTGATTTGTGCGGTGTTGGTCCATTCCCCTGCACGTGAGTTTGCGTGTCTGGTGGCGTTGAGAGGGATCTTCACTGGTTTCCCTGCAGAGAGGGTGGAGATGTTTAGCCACAGATCGAAGTGCTGCGCGTGTTTAGGGTTCTGCCACTGGGCCACGATGCCGTCCAGCTTCATGGTGCGGCCTTTGGCAAGGCGGGGCAGGGAGACTTTCCGTCGCCGGACGTGTTTGACGATTCCACGAAGCAGACGCATGTCTTCGGCCGACACAACATCGAAGGCGCCATCGACGGTGACCCACTGGCCAGTCTCGTCGTCCTTGATTCGGGCGGGCACGTCGTAGGCGCCGTCCGGGCGGCGCGCGTACCAGTCGTGTCGGGCGTTCACGTATGCCAGTAGGCGCCGTCGATCCGGGTGCAGGGACGATCGCTGCAGGACTTTGCGCACCTCGATCTCAACGAGGGCCGCCCATGACTGCAGGGCCTCACAGGCTTGGTTATTGGCACTCCTGCGGTACCGCTGGGATAGCTCGCTGGGTAGGTGGCTGGGGTCGGCGGCGTTCCAAATTTTCTGCCCGGAAAGCAACCTTCGGTACTGCATGCCAGCAGCTGCCTGAACGAGGGGCATGTAGTGGGCGTGGACGGCTCGCAACTGGTCAACCTTGCCCTGGTTTGCGTATTGGGGGAGTCGGTAGGCGCGGAGAACTCGGCCACGCGGCTTCGCTTTCCGAGTGTGCTTTACCTTTTCGCTCACTCTTGAACTCTTACGCACAGCAGTTCCCTTTAAGAGTAGGAGTTCGGGTCTGAGTAACTGATGGACAGAATCGGCCCTTTGCCGAGTCGTGAAAGTTCCATCGCGGTAGTGCCTTCGGAAGGCGGCAACTCAACGAGATCCCTTATGGAGGTACTGGGCACACCCTCCTTGTATGGTTCTGTGGAACTCCACGCGCCAATTGGGCCTTCCTTTAACTGTTCCCCACTGATGCTCGCCCACTTCGCTCCGTAGCCGTCAGCAGGGGCGTCCGGCGGGGTGAGACACACAACGGCGTACACGAAACTGTTCGGCCCACCGAGCGGGCGATAGGACTTATCTTCCTCTGCGTAGTTGCCCTCCCCACAGAATTCCGCCGCGTTGGCCTTGAAGTCACGAAGTTCTTGGCTGTCGGGGTAGGAGGGCCCGCAGCCTGTGAGGGACACGGCAGCTAACACAACAGCAACCAGACCGATGAGCGTGTTGCTGCTACGTGTGGGCCTGCTCATAACAACGAGGTTCCCTGTGCTCTCTGACACCCGTGGACGGGTAATCGCAGGGGGCTCCTCGACCATGGTGCACGCCAGCATCCACTACATGAGCGGTGATGCGGCCCGTTTCGTCCGTACCCTTTTGGTTGTCTGCAACCGCATCTTCCAGAGCCTGGGGCTGAAGAAGCACCCCAGGGTGGGTCTTGTTACTTACGTGCAACGTAGACATCTGTCTGTCCTCCTTTCTGATGTCTCGGTCTGGTCAACCAAGGCTTTTACAAGCCTGCCCCTTCAGGGGCGGGTAGTTGACTTAGTTCCATCTCCTGTGGCATCAGGTAGGTAATCAGGAACTCGGTAGCCGGTGTTCAGCGCCGGCCCCTCGGTTGTCTCGTAGTAGTCGGGTGGCTGATAGGCGTCGTCCGGTTGTCTTGTGGAGAATGTGGATAGCGTGATGCCGTCGTCATAAATATCGCCTTCCTTGTAGGCATCCAGCCCTTCGGGAATTTCTTGGGATTGGATGCGCCAAACAAGGTCCTCTGCCACTGGCTCATAAAAAAGAACACCCTTGCGTGGGAAGGCTGAACGGAAGCGCTCCTCGTACTCGGCGATTCCGAAGGGCTGCTTGACACAGACCGCCGTAGCCCCGACGTATGTGGGGCCACCAAGTGGCCGCCCTCGACTAAATTCAAGGAGGTAGTTGTCTGCGCCGCAGAACGCTTCGGCGCCCGCAGTGAATTCTTCTAGGCGATCCTGGTCATCGTAGGTATCATTTCGGAACTCTGGACCACTCAAATTTAAGAAGCCGCACCCAGTCAGGGACACCAGGGCGATTGTGGCAACTAGCTCCGCTCTTGTAATTCTCTTCATTTCTCCCCGTTTCAAGATGCGTCGTTGAGCCGGTAGCCAGTGGTAAAACTCGGCCCTTCATAGCCAGGGTCCCCGAAGTAGTAAACCGACACGGCATCGAGCGGCTCATTCGGTAGGGCTGGGACGCCTTCAATCACAAAAGCGGCGCTGGACCCCGACATTTCGATAACTTCCCCTTCGGGAAAGGCCATCTCGAGTCGCGCCTCAAGATCTGCTGAATCTGTTGGGCGCTCAATACAATTCGCCCCTAGGGCAAGCCCCGTCGGCCCACCCAGAGGACGATTAGACCCGTCCTCAATCACGTAGTTACCTTCGCCACAGAACACCTCCACCCCGTTCACGAAAGCGTCCTTCTTTGGCCCATCCGGGTAGGAGGGCCCGCAGCCTGTGAGGGACACGGCAGCTAACACAACAGCAACCAGACCGATGAGTGTGTTGCTGCTACGTGTGGGCCTACTCATAACAACGAGGTTCCCTGTGCTCTCTGACACCCGCGGACGGGTAATCGCAGGGGGCTGTGCCCATGCGGCGGGGCAGCTCTCGCGGTACAGGTGTTGTTGACGTCCTAGGGGTCGCAGCGAGTGATTGTCTTGGACACGTTCCCCGCCCAGTCAACACTCACAGCCTTCAAGCAGACAACAAGTTTCTTCGAAACCTTCGGGCGCTTCAAATTGAATAATTGCTTCTTATCGTCAGGCGAGCCCGTGAACTCGAAACCAACAGCACCAGGGACAGGCTGGAAGTTCTTCATCACACGGCGCGTGATGCTCTTCGCTTTCTTCGCTTGCTTCTTCGTGAGCGTGCCGTACTCCCAATAGGTTCCAAGGAGAGCCTTGTTGTCCTTACCTGAAACCATGTAACGCTTCTTGCCTGGCTTGATGGTTGGCGTTGAAGGCTTCTTCTTTTCCTTCAACTTAGGCAGAGGTGACATTTGGAAATCGGTCGGAGCGGATTCGCCCAGGTCGTTCGCCACAACTATGCGTCCTGTCGTGGTGGTTTCCAGTGGCACCAGCAGCGGTTCGTCCAGGTCAGGGGTCACGCCGTCCGGCTTCGAGCCGACGAGAGCGATGTCCTGGTAGGCCCCAGTAGCAGGGTCGTACTTTTGTACGAGCCAGCCGATGACGGGCGCGGCAGCGGGGGCGATTTCCAACTTCACGAGCCCCGGCATCGGTGTAGCCGTCGGCGCCGTCGGCGCCGCGGGTAACGTTGTTTGCCCATCGGGGGCGACAACAGCGGTAAGGGTGGTTGCGTTTTCGGTGGCGACGCCGAGGTCGTTGGTGACCCTCAACCGCACCTTCCGCTCGCCGGTGAAGTTGTCGATACGTATATCGCATGTGGGGTTCGTGGGGGAGTCGCATTCCCAGTATCCGTCTTCGTCGGTGTCCCACTGGTAGCGGACGATGCGACCTTCGGGGTCGTAGGAGCCGAATCCGCTGAGGGTCAGGTTTCCGCGCTGCCCGACATAAACCGTGTAGGGACCGCCAGCGTCCGCGATCGGCGACGGCGCATCCGTCGCCACGATCAGCTCCTCAAGGTTCAAGTTCCGTCCGTGTAGGAGGGAGCCTGAACGAGCGTAACGGCCAGCGTTCCTCCTGTTTTCTAGGAGAGCGCCGGGGTTCGCCATTGTCATTCCGTTGATGACATCCCAAATGTCAGCAGCAGCGTCCTTACTGCCGCCGTACACCTTGCCCCACAAACGTGTTTGCGCGTTCGTGAGACGGTTCGCGAGAGCCTCCGCAGTCTCATCGTTCTTGGTGGACCACCGGTTCCCGGCGTCTGTCATGACGACGATGTTGCGGGTCGCGCCAGCAGTCCACTGCGCGTCCATGGCGCGACGAATACCGGCGTACATCGCTTCCGGTGATTCCGCGCCGTTACCCGTGATGTAGGACTTGTCCGTCAAACGCAACAGTGCCGCATTAATAGCTGACACATCTGTTGTCGGTTGCTGGATCATTTCAAAGATATACGAGTCGTCTGTGCCTTTGAACTTCATGTCAGTATCGCCGTAGCCCACGAATCCGAAGCGAACCCTGTCGCCATACCTCGCGCGCAACGATTCAATTGATGAGCGGATATCCTTGTCGAAGTCCGCAATATGGCCACGCATCGAACCGGTTCGGTCAATGACGAACAGGAAATCTTGGGGCTTCAAGTCCTGAATCTGTTCGGGACCTGTTCTGCCAAACATTTCGGAAACGATGCGGCGAGAAGCGATAAGTGATTCCCGGAGGGTTGCGGCTTCGCGTGCACCGGAAACCTGTCCGACCTCAAAGCCGCCGTACCAACTGTGGGTGCGGGCGAAGCCGTACTTCTTGAAGTTCCAGGGGTTTGCTTGGCAGACGAAGTCGACGCCGTGGCAGATTGATATGAGCCTGCTGCCGCCAGTCTCCGTAGGCGTGAGGGGGGCGCGCAATTCGAATGGGTAGCCCCAATCGAACGGCATCCAGTCCGGCGCGATGGTTGATGTGCCATTGATGTTTGCGCGGTACCCGAAGTCTCTTGTGGGGATGTAAGCCCCATCGCCAGCGAAGGTGCCGTCGGAAGTGGGAAGAACCCCTGACCAGTTGGAGGGTTCGTCGTCTCCGCGGAAACCTGAGTCGGCCCAGGCGACGCCGAAGACACGCGACGGGTCGAAAGTCCCGCTCCCGTCGCTGTTGCCAGCGAGAACACTGGAAACGATGCCTCCCCCCTGGGAGTGCCCAGTCAGTAGCACCTTCGAGTTCGGGCAGGTTACGAGAACTTTGTTCGTGTAGCCCTCAACAACCTTTATCCCATCCCGAAAGGAGTCGCGGTATTCGCGGTACATACCTGTTGCCACGAACCCTGGGAGTCCAGCAAGGTACGCGGACCAGGCGCCAGCGCCATCTCCTTGTGCGGCGAGTGCGTCCCCTAGGTCAGGCGGTATCGGCGCCGCCGGGTACTTGGTCTTCCCGAAATTGTATGCGTCCACTACCTGAAGGGTTTTCCCTCGCGCTTGAAGCGCTCGGTAAACGTCGTCCGCGAAATGAGTGAACTTCTGCTTGACAACCGACGAACCGCCGGGACTGGCGTTGTCGATCGCGTTTGCGCGGTCTCTTGGCTCATACCTATCACCGGAACCGCGCACCGTTACCATTACGACATCAGCACACTTCACATCCATGCCCGTGTGTCGAGATATCTCGCGTCCGGCAGGGCTGCGCGTTGGCACCTCCGCCGCCTGTGCAGGCGCAATGCCCACAATCAGTGCGGTGGACATGGCAGTAATCAGCCCGGCTTTTACGACTCTTCGCATCTTTTCTCCCCGTTTCAAGACGCGTCATTCAGTCTGTATCCGGTGGTGAAGCGCGGGCCTTCGTAACCACGCTCAGGGTCGCCGTAGTCCTTCATGCGGATTCGTTCAAGGGGATCTTCCGGGAAATGTGGGAGGCCGTATACCTCGAAGACGCTATCCTCGAACTCAGTAACTTCTCCTTCGGGGAACGCCAACTTCAGTCGTGCTTCAAGACCTGCTGAATCCGTCGGCCGCTCAATACAGTAGGCGCCTAAGGCGATTCCTGTTGGCCCACCCAGAGGACGATTAGACCCGTCCTCAATCACGTAGTTACCTTCGCCACAGAACGCCTCCACCCCGTTCACGAAGGCGTCCTTCTTGGGCCCATCCGGGTAGGAGGGCCCGCAGCCTGTGAGGGACACGGCAGCTAACACAACAGCAACCAGCCCGATGAGTGTGTTGCTGCTACGCGTGGGCCTGCTCATAACAACGAGTATCCCGGCGCCCTCTGACACCCGCGGACGGGTAACCACGGCTCACCGTCCGGGGTTGCGGGGGAGGCGAACTTATAGCTCTTCTAAATCAGGTGTCTTCGTGTTGCTAGGTGCGGATCGTGGGGTGGGGGGTGTGGGGAAGGTGTTTGGTGAATGCTTCAAGGAGTGCTTGTATCGCGTGGATTTCCTCTGTCTTTCTTTCCTGTGAGAGGTCAATCCAGGGCAGTAGGTACGGGTTGAGTTTGCGGGTGGGATCTTTGTGGGGGCCGTAAGTCCATCCGGTGGCTGTCTTTTGTTCGTGCCAACTGTCGTGTTCACGTACGGCATGGACATCTGGGGTGAACGTGTGGGGGCCTGCTTGGTGGGTTAGGTGATAGCGGAGGAGTGCCACTTGGCGGCGGCTGCTGTTTTTGTCTTCGCTGCTGGTGTTTTCCCATGGGGTGTGGGGGGCCCAGGTGGTGTGAGCAATTTTGGCGAGGGTGTCGAGTTCGCTCACGGTGGTGATGAGGGTGGTGTCGTGGAGGTTGATTGGTATGGCGGTGTAGCCGAGCGCTTCCGCTGTGTGGGTGTTGGTGGGGGAGGTGATGCACCAGGGTGTGCGGGTGTGGTGGCGGGCTGCGGTGGTGAGGACGTGGGGGAAGTCGTCGGGGGTGTCCCATACGACACACACTTGCGCCCCGTCGGGGTGCTCGTGAGCCAGTTTCTGTTCCAACCTGGAATGGACGGTATCGGTGAGTCCATGGTGCGTAACTGTGCTGGGAAGTGTCAGTACCGGCAGGTGCGGTTGTGTGATGGTCAGGGTGTGGTGCATGCGTTCGGTGATTCCTGCGTCGGCGTGGATCAGTAAAGCTGGGATGGTGTCCGTGCCGGTTTGCATGTGCCGGTTGAGTGCTTCGGCGTATAGGTCGCCGGCGTGGTAGGCGTCGATGTAGGGGCCGAGGGGTTGGTTGTTGAGGTTGCTGCTGCGGATCGCTAGCACGTCGTTGGGGTGTGTGGTGTGCAGCAGGATGAGGGGGGCAGTGTTGGTGCGTTCGTGGTGGTGATTGTTCCTTGTTGTGCGGGTGTCGGGGGCGATGAGGGTGCGTAGGTGTGTGGCGGTGCGGAGCGTGTCGGCGCTGCTGTTGAGGGCGATGATGATGTAGTCCGCGTGCGCGGCGCGTTCTTTCATGGCGGTGCGTGGCAGGTCCTGCATGGAGCTTGTGGTCGTTGTTTTGTTGTGTTGCCCGCAGCCGATGGTGACGATGGTTGTGTCGTGGGTGTGGCGGGTGTTTGTGCTGCTGGTTAGTGGGACGGGGTGGTCGGTGATGATGAGTATGTGTCCGGTCAGGGTGCGGTGGGTGATGTGTCTGCGCCACCATGTCCGAACGGACGTCCCGGTGATGGCTAGGTACGCAGCGACGATCACGCTGAGGGTCGTCGCTAACGCAGCGAACCGGGCAACACCCAGTAACCACCCCCATTGGTGATCCTTGGGAAGGTCGGTGAGGGGGTTGAAGAACAACACCACTGTCTGGTACGTCGCGTCCAAGGTGGCTTCTCCGGTGAGGGTGAAACCAGCGAAACCGGTGGTGATGGTGATGGTGATAAGTGTGATGACGGTGATGTGGCGGGCGCGGTGTTCACGCCACTCGACCCCGCTACTACTCATGCTGGCTCGTCCGGGTGGGAGGGGGTGAGTGCCGTGCGCGCCAGGTGCGCGATGGTGCGGTCTTTTTCTTTTTCTTGTTCGGTTAGGTGCTCGTATGGGACACGTAGTTCTGGGGGGGCGGTGTCGTTTCGGGTAACCCACGCGTCGTGGATCGCTGCAGCGGCTTCCTCCACGGTTCCGTCTGGGTGCTCGGTTACCCACTGGATTGCGTGACGGGCCGCGGCCAGGTTTTCCACCTGCCAACGCTCCGGTAGGTCGTTGAATGCTGTGTTCGCGATATCTACTTCGCCGCCGTCATCGGTGGGTTTCCATCGTGGGGTGTAGGTGCCGTCGGTGTGCCGTCGGGTGGCGCGCCACTGCTCGTGCAGTAGGCCCGCCAGGTGATGCGCCGCGTTGGGGGGTACGGGGGTGTCGGTGGTGTTGTCGTGGCTGCTCATCGGGTCAGGCTGCCTTGGTGGTGGCGGTTTCACCGGTGAGCAGTTGGTAGCGGTGGAATAACTCCGCCATGATCATCTCGCTGGTGGCGTTGGGGGGGAGGTCGTAGGCCGCTAGCACGGCGGCATCGAGTGCCGCGTGGGCGTCGTACAGTTCCCGGTATAGGTACTCGTCGCCAGTTTTGTACATCTGCGCGAGGGTGTCGGGGGCGCAGTCGTCACGCGCCGCGATCACGGCTTGCGCAGCAGCGCTGATGGTTTCCCGCTGCGTATCGGTGAGAGTGGGGAACGGGAAGTTGTTGTACGTGATCGTGTTACTGATCCGGAGACGACTCTCCAATCGCCCGGTGACGGTGTCAGTCCAGGTGTTGAACACCGACGATTGGAGAATCCCGAACGTGTAGGGCGTGGCGTCCGCGATACAAAAACCCAAGTTTGACGCGATCATGTCACTGTCACACACCGCCATCGGAACATACCGGCGTGCCTCGGAGGACACACTCGGTACCGCGAGGTAGGCCGAGGACGGCTGACGGTTCATTTGGAATAGATGGGGTTTTGCGGCGTCCTTGCGGGTCTGTGCGTCGCTGCTTGCTTCGCGCATGGCTTTCACCCCCGCGATACGCCGCGACAACTCGCTACTGGACCTCATGTCCTCACGCGTCGCGTCCACCAGCCACAAACACCAGCGTTCCTGCCCGTTAATCACCTCTTCCGCGCCCGCGAGGCGGCGGAGATACTTCGCCGCGACGGGATCCTCCCGGCGAATACGCGCCGCCTCATCAGGACTGATATTCGACAACAACCCACTATCCGTGGGCTTGGAGCCGTAGACCATGGGTTGGGTGTCGGGTTGCAGGGGTGTTGTACGGCTCGGCAACAACACCTCAGCAGCGTCCATCACATACGCATTGATCCGCGACACCTCACGGCGCTGCCCATCATCACCCCACAGCGCCTTACGAGCCGGGTGGGTGCCGGAAAACCCGAGGATGACGCAGTGCACAGCCGCTTGCTCCCCAGCGCCGTTATGCCACGGGAACGACCGGTACCCGAAATCAATCCCCATACCCAATTCCCCTAACCGCGTCCACAACACGTACGGCTGCTCACCTTGCGTGATCGAGTTAGTCGCCACGAATGCTGCCCGCGCGCCCGTGCCGCTCATGTGCCGCGCTGCCTGCAGAAACCAGCAGGTGACAAAATCCAGCATGCCCGCGCCCTTGATCGGCTTCCGGGTGACCGTTCCGTCCCTCTTGACTACCTCGTCCGTCCACGTGGCGTTGTGGTCACCATCTTGACCCTTACGTTTCCGCTCCTTCGCACCTCCGAACGGTGGGTTACCGATGATGAAGACATCCTTCGTGAACCCCCCGGTGTAGCCCGGCCACACGGACGCCCAGTCGAACGTCAACGCGTTCGCCTTCGTCACAGGAGCGTTCGTTTCCTCACTGAGTGGCAGCGGTCGACGAGTGAGATCCGAGACCTCATTGAGGGCATCTTGCGCCTGCACACCTGCCAGCACCAACACAGTTCGCGCTAACGCGGCGGCCGTATCACCGATTTCAATTCCCGCGTAATGCGACATTTGCACGAGAGGAACAGTGACGCGGGCGCCCTTCTTACCGTCCGCGCTAGTGGTCGTGAACGTGAGGTGGTGCTGGTCGCTGCCATCACCAGTCATGGTCTGCTCAGAGACTAATCCTGTGTCTTTGAGCGCTCGGATCACGTCACGTTCCAAAGCTTTCATGTCCATGAAAGCGATCAGCAGGAAGTTGCCGCACCCTGCCGCTGGATCAAAGAAACGGATAGCGGCGAGACGTTCTTGCAGTTTCACCAGCTTACGACGATCACCTCGCGCTGCCTGAAGATCCGCGCGCAACTCATCAAGGATCAAAGGATCGAGGATTTTGCGGATATTGGTGTCGCTGGTGAAATGCTGCCCGTGAGTTGCACGGTATTCCCTGCTATGTGCCACCTGGTACAACGACCCGAACAGGAAAGGATCTAGCTCCGCCCAGTTCGTGTTCGCGAGAGCCCTGAGCGCATCCAGCCCAGTGTGCGTGAGCACCGGCAGGCTCATGGACTTCGCGAATAGGCCACCGTTGACGTACGGGAAGCCGTGGCGGCGGGCGTGCTCCCCAGGGTCATTCAGTTCAGCGAACAAGGACGTGAGTTTGATGCTGGCGTCCTCGCCACCATCGAACCCGTTCACGTAACGAGCGAATCTGCCCGGCGTGCGATCGGATGGGTTAGCGTTCAAGATTCCCAGGTCATCCGCGACAAGGAGGAACAAGATCCGCATCGTGAGATCGAACGCGGTCTCCTCCTCAACCTGTTCCTCCATGAGCACGTTAGTGAAATTGAGAATGTGACCTACGTGCTTGGAGCCGGCTTTTTGCTGCTGGCGGATGTCGATAAGGTCACGCGTGGACGTCTCGGACTCAAACAGCGACTCGATGATGTGGATGTTCTCGAGCAACTCCTCGACTGTTACGTCGAATTCGACGGTGCCGGTGATGTCTATAGTTCCCCCTTGCCCGGGGGCCAATGAGCACACTCGAATGGACCGGTAATCGGAGCAGATCAATGCCTGTGGAAGGTCCGCGTAGTCAACCAGGCGCGCGTAGCCCAACGCCTGCTCCTCAGCTGCATCAAGGTTGCTTTCAGTGGCGCTCTTAGATTCACCAATGAACACCCCGGGCACGAAGCAATCAATTTTCTTATCAGACTTGCTGCCAACTGGGCGCACACGCTTCTGAAACTGAAGCATGCTGGGCTGGTCGAACCCAATAACCTTCATCAACCCTTCCCAGAAATGTTGATAGTGGGCTTCCTCACTACTCCACGAACCACATTTCTTCACGAACTCACGAATACGGGTTTTCTTCTGCGGCTTGGTGAGTGCCTTGCGACTGCCTCCGCGTCCCAGCGCGACAGCCATGTCATGTATTTCGTTCGCGATTTCCCTGTAGGGGCGTGCATCGCCGCTGGCCGTCGCGATGCTGAAGGTGGGGGAATTGGATTGATCGCCGGCGTGCAACGCAGCCAGGTCTCCTAAGAGTTCACCGCCAGCCACCACAGGCAGCACAACCATGGGGCGGCTATTCGAGCGGCTTTTCTCCATCAAATACGGCAACTCACTGTTCTGTATGTATTCACTTGTATTGAACGCCGGTGTGATGATGCATACCGCGAAGTCGCACTCATCGATAGCGGCCTTAATCACGGCATCAAAGTTCTCTCCGCGACGGAGTTCATCATCTACCCACGAGAACAAGAGCCCCGAATCGTGATTGGCGATGGCGTCTTTCATCGCGCGCGCGAGCTCACGCCCGTCACGGTGGGAGTAGGAAATGAAAACTTGGGTTTCGTGTGTTCCCATGTATTCAATGGTCATCACATGGACCGTCACGTGTGGACGGCCAATGTGATGTTTGATGCCTCCGGGGGTACCTGCAGGGGGTTAACGGCGGAGGGCTTGGTAGGCACGGTGCAGTCGCACCAACAGCGATGCCTTCCCGCCAGCGTTGGTGCTAATGGGGCGGGCTTCGAAAGGCGCTGGGGTCAGTGGCACAGGCACCACGATCCATCGAACCACGGACACACACGGACGCCCCACCGGCAGCTAAAGCCGTCCACAGTTGCTGGTGGTTGCCGCGACACTGGACAGATGAACACCCCCACCGAGAAAAGGCTGGCCCACCGCCCCGCCCAATCACCCATAGCGAGTACGGCGCTCTGAGCTAAATGTTGTGTAGCACCCACTACTACCCAGGCCGTCCAAGAACTGTCCCCATGAGTTCACCCCGCAGTGCCACCACATGAGTACGTCACCACATGTGCGCAGCGATCGCTGCGGCACCCCCGTCGGCCGAGACGCCTGCGTGGACCAGCCTGAAATCGTTCGTCGTGAACAGATTCGGATCGTTAGCGAGACGAAGACGCGGGTGGCAAATCGACGGCGACTAGAGTGGCTGATTTTTGTGTTACTCGTAGCTGGCGCCGTCGCTCCCGAGGCTTTCAGTTTCATCTTGGACGGGTTTCGTGGGTCCAGTGAAATGCTTGGGGCGATATTCGCCTCTTCCTTTACGGTTGTCCTTGGCGTGGTTGCCCTGCGTCGCGCCTTCAAGGGCGGCGAGGAGCAGGTCCAGTCTGCTGAGGAATTCGCAAAGTGGCGTATCCAGATTGCAGATGAGTCGGCTCGCAACAGTGAGCAAGCAGATCACATAGCCCGGCTCCTCACCCGAGCCGAGGCGGCTGAGGGCAGGTTGCAACGGATGCTTGAGCAGAGACGTGCTTCAGAAGAGTTTTCGGCCTGGATTGAAGTGAACAAGGACCGCCCAGACTTCGACGATATTGTCATTGACAAACTTCTATCAACTGCTCACCATGACTCACTGGCTTTCATCAAGGTAGCCGGTCTGGTTGGAAGTTCCCTCTCCCCACTAGACCAAAGTCCTCGAATTGACGCGACCTACACCCGGCTATACCGGTTCTTTCAATGTTTCGAGGTGTCCGAGAGCCTTGATCGTGGTCAGTTTGAGGAGTTACTGGTGTTGCTTTTAACAGCGATTGCCAGCAATCCAAACACGCCATACCGGGGCGACCCGGATTATCCTTGCGGGCTGTCCGATCTCGCCCAAGATACTGGGTTTCGTGCCGGCTACGGACTTACCGACATCAATCCGCATACGCTCGTCGGTGTGCGGGCCGCAATCGCTAGAAACCCTTCACTGCCGTTTGACTCTAAACTGTGTCAACTGGTCACAAGCCGCCTAATGGGGGACCCGTCGGAGATAGTTGTCGCTTCGCTTGCAGGCAACGAGAGCCTTGTGCGTCACTGGCACCTCTTGTGCGAGGGATACCTCGCCAAGCAGGAATTCATAGCAATCATGGCCGCTCACAATTCGGAATCGGTGCGAGCTGCAATCACTGGGAACCACTCGGTTGACTTCCAAACGATCCCAGAAACCCTCAAGGCGGATCGAAGTGACCTCGTGCGGGGCATCTACTATCGCCGCAGGCTACTGCACGAATCAGAGCGCAAGCCAGCACGCTAGTCGAATTACAGTTACAGGAAGCTACGCGAGCCACCCCGAATCAGATCAGGCAACATCAACATCGAAGCCCCCGAACCACCACCCCACCGGGAAAAGGCTGGCCCACCGCCCCGGCTACGGACGTGTTTTGAGGCGGCCACCACCACACCTGCATCAGCCACCAGGTCTGTTACCGCCATGAACCTGAACCGTGCTACTGCACCTGCCCACCTGCAGACACCCACACCCTTGACTAGTCACACACTTGGACCCGTCAGGGGGTCGCCCCGATCGGTAACGCCTGCACTGTTGAGACTTCCAACGGCCTTAACGGGAAGTCCGAAACAACCTGCTTAGACCGCGGTGTCCCCAACGCGCACGGACCATTTTGCGGTCGCGCACTTCGGGAGCGGGTTCAACTCCAGCATTCGCCTCGCGGGCCCGGGCTTCATCTGGCGTCGTGTCAAGACCTATGACAACGTCGAGCACAGGTGTTCCGAATAGGGTCTGGGTTCCGTCGTCGGCCACAAAAACTCGTTCACTTCCGTGGGTCTCATCAGGGAGCAACGACTGATACAGACCCCAACCGAGTCCGTACAGAGGGCCTGCACCGCCGAACCTCGCTGGATTGGCGACACGCACTTCATACGCTTCTATCCCGGTTGCTGTGAGAGCCTCCAGGGCATCGGCTGGCGCAGGGCGATAGCCGGAAGTGGTGAAACGTTCCCCAACGTCTGACCACCAGGGGCGTTCCTGGGGTCGTGTCATTTCGGGTGGACGGTCATCTTGCGGAGGATCCGGATCAGGGGGCGCAGACATAGATGGTCGAGAATGGGGCACTGACGACATCTCGATCTGCTGTGGATGGTTGTCGTCGCCGGCGCCCGTGTGCCACGTGGATCCCTGTTCGACGCTGACTACGTGCGCATCTTGACGGAGTTGGTCATACGCCTGCGCGGGGGTATGACCAACTCCGATCGCAGTACCCAGAATCAAGTTTGTGGCCACGATTCCTTTCGCGATTGGGTGGGCACCCGAAGTGAGACCCTCCAACGCTTTACCCCACGCGGGCGATTGTGACTTCGGTAGAGCGTCGAGCAGGGCTTCAAGAAATCGCTTTTGAGCCTCCGCTTCCCTTTCATGGTCGCCTATGTCTCGGGCACGCTGCATGTCAAGCAAGGGCGGAATAAGCCGCTCCCCAACGAGTGACAAACGCTTATCCAAACTCAATTCATTCGAGGAGCCTTCAATATCCGCGAAGAGCGGTAACGGTGGCAACCAGGGGGCCTCCACCGATCGGGGGTCAAGCGCCACCATGATCCCAGCGAGAACGAGATCTGGGTTGATCTCCGACCGCAGCTCATCCGGCATGGTTTGGTTCAGTCTCCGCTCCCTGGCGTGGCGCATGTACTCGATCGCCTGGTCACCTTGCTGCGTTGCACTCTTCTCTGAGGCCAACTCCTTAAGCTCCTTATTTGAGGCTCGGCCGGCCGGCTCACAAGCAGCGGTTCCCCAACTCCTGTACCGTCCAAGTGGATCGCGAGGTTGCTTCTGGCCACGGGGGCTTTTCGACTTCCGCTTTTTCTTGGGCACGACTCCTTCTTAACAACTGCTGCAAGTTGATGTCGGCTCTCGGGATTCGGGGGCTGACTCCTAACGCCGGCCTACATCCACGCGCGCTTTCTGGCTTTGTTGATCCCGGCGATTGCTTGGGTTTCGTCGAGGTTCACGCGCCGGCGGTCTCGAGCGCGCATGCCTGAACCCACGCCCGCTCGGGGCGCTCATGTCGACGTTGATCTCCCTAGCGCTCGTGGGAGCAGCTGCCCGGACGTGACTAGTTATCGGGCTCCTCGAGAACCCGCCAGGTGTCTTCGCCGGGGATGAGCATCAAGGTGCGCCCGGAGTCCCACGCCACCATCAGTTGCGCGCCATTTGATCCCGCGCGCACGGTGCCGCGGCTACCTGGGGCGATCGGGTAAGGGTCATCGCGCATCGCGACCAATTCGATACGTGTGCCCACCGGCACGGGGGAGGGTTCCGATAGGCGCCCCGCCCACGCGTAATCCCCGCTCACAAGCATCCATGATGCCACGGACGGAACGCACCTCGTTGCCATCCGCACCTGCAGTTGTACCTGCAGCGCACGTGTTCTTGGCTGGATCTGTTCAGGGCCGGTATCGCATTCCCTCACCATCGAGGACCACCACGCGGGCGGTGTGGAGCGCTTGCCCGCTGGCCGCGTCGATGAAACCGTCATCGGTGTGGGGGTTGTACGTGCCGCGGCGCCTGGGCCGGGTCACCGTGAGCACCGGCACCCCCACCGCGAACGCATGCACATTCTTATGCCCACTCACCCGCACCCGCTCCCGACCACCAGCCCGCACCTCAAAACACACATCCGCTAACCCGATGGATGCGGTGTGCGCGATCACCCGCCGCGACGCTACGTCCATCACCGAGTACACCGCCCCACCGCTAGGGGAACGTTTACGCAGGTTCCGGTACACCGCCACCGGCTCACCGCCGGCCGGGTACACCTCCCACCACGGCACCACCATGGCACTCACCGAACCTTCCACACTCGGCAGGACGGCACCTTCGAGGCGCCCCTACGCGCTGATCGCCGAGAACTCCGCAGCACCCTGCTGCCCGCTAGTCCTCGCTCTCTCCCGAACACCACACACACA
>Ga0102945_1000067_pt1 | contig 37719 bp, 59 predicted proteins | sample SalPonred_H2O_MG_FD_78207 | JGI IMG/M metagenome (GOLD analysis project Ga0102945, IMG submission 78207) | Salt pond water microbial communities from South San Francisco under conditions of wetland restoration - Salt Pond MetaG R2_restored_H2O_MG ...
ACAAAGATACATATTTAATTCTAATCTACAATAGTTTTATTTGTTAATTTTTTGTTAATTTTTATAATATGTTGATAATCAACTAATTACAGCATAAAAATAATCAAACTTTTTTCGATTATTATTTAAGTTGTTGATATTCAGAAAGTTATAATAATATACCTTTATTCTATATAAAGAACGCACGCACGTATATAAGAATAAGTCAGAATACCAAGTAAAAAAGTGAAAAGTTTTGAACAAGTTACTAACAAATAATTACATAGTAAAATAAACTAGAATAGCAAGTAAACAAGCAAATAAAGTTACCAACAATAAAAATAGTCAGTGTTAATAACTTTTTCAAAAAAACTTACTGGAAATTTGCAAAAGTGAAAAATTTTAGGGGGTGCAGCCAAAAAGTTGTGCGATGGGGGGATCAGTTTCTAATAGGTATGTGCTTCTCTCATGGGGATAAGCTGATTCCCCCAGCCGAACTTTTTAGGGAGGGCAACCGAACTTTTTAGGGAGGGCAACCGAACTTTTTTATGGACTAAAACCTAACTTTTTAGGGAACCCCCAAACCGAACTTCCTTGCACTATCGAACTACTCAGTGATCGAACTTTGTCACATAGCCATACTTCTTTGTACCCCCTAACCGAACTTAGTAGGATATCCTGGCTTTTTTACCTAACCTATCTTGTATGGGTTCCTTGTATAACTTCTATATGGTAATAGGGAGTGGAGACTTTGTTATGTGTATTATACTGGGGTTGTTTAGTTGGCTTACTTGTAGGTGGGGGGTGGGGTTTTTGTGTTTGTTTGGGTGGGGGAGGTTTTTTAGTATAAGTATCATACTTTTCTCTTGCGGGAAAATTGATATTTTCTTAGCTGGTGAATACCACATGTTGCATGCCATCACTTTTGATTTTTTGGTATTCACTTTCTTTCTCTTGTTCAACCCAAAAGTCAAACAGGTATATTCCTCCTGACATTGGGCCTATTGGGGGACCGTAGGCAGAGGCTATGTTAGATATGACACTTTCTAGTTTGTGCAGGCTTGCTTTTTTGTATGTTGTTGCCTGGTGGTAAATTAGTGGATCTCCTTCAAATTGGTATTTACCTATTTTGATTTTCATTTTTCTATGTTTTCCTCTACGTACTTCATTGCTTCTTTTTCTTCGAGTAGCTCAACGTGTTCATTTTCTGCAATAGTTGATAAGGTCATTTTGTTGTGTAGGCCTATTACTCCGTGTCCTTTTTTTGGGCACCGGTAAATGCTTCCGCTGTATCCGTGGAAGAGGTAGTTATCATCTTTTTCTGTTATGCGTTCTATTCCGCTGTTTAGTCTCCACCCTTTTCCGAATGGATACTCATTTGGCCATGACGCAAAGAGTTTGTAATACTCTTGGTCTTTCATTTTAATTTTTAGTATGCTCCAATAGTCTGCGTTGTACATAATTTAGTTATTTATCTTTCGTGAAAATTTTAGTAGTTAAACTTACAGTGGAAATTAAAGTTTGCTCTGCGGGACGCTTAATTTTAGTTGCGTGTTTACCCACAGTACGGATTTTGTGAGCTTTCAATCATTTTAGTTTCCATTTCTGTTTTATAATTCCACTTTTCGTAATTGGTTTCTAGCTTATCACCTACTGTCATAAATAGACCACCAGTAAAAGGACTACATATTAAAGTTAGTATCCCTACACCAATTGCAATACCTTCTGCTTCTTCGCCTGTTGTCATTAGTAAATCAGGGGAAATTAAGTGTATTAAAATAGGTAGTGGTACTAAAGCTATTGGAATCATCATTACGTTTCCAAACCAAGTTTTAGCAAAGAAAAACCAAAATGGGTACAGTGTTGTCAATAATATTTTTTTCATTTTATCAAAGTTTTTGCTTGTCAGTCCATACAATGGGTAACAATGTGTATAAAAATAGCCTGATTAAGTTTTGTAATAATTCCAAACGTCTGTGCATGGGCTACTTTTCATACGCTCGTCCGTTAGGCACAATAAAAATTACTGAGCCAATTCTTCACACCAATGTCCCCATCCAGTAAACTCGCCTTTTTTTAGGTATGCTTCGTAACTACCATAAATTCCTTTCATATCTATATCCCTGTATTTTGTGTTCCATATCCACATAGCTTCACCAATACTATTCGCTTTAACTATTTTTGGCTCTTCCAAGGCAAGTCCACCTTCTGTTTCCATTCCTTTGTAAGCATACCAACAAATAAATCGTTTCATAACCGTAATTTTTACATGATACCTAACAATTTATATAGCAAAGTGGGGCATCGTTCCAAATCGCTACTTTAGTACTTTTAATTTAGTTTGTTGTAGCTTGATAGGTCAACACTTTTAAACCCACCTTGCCATAAACTCGTCCGTTAGCACCCATTGAAGAAATCAAGAGTAAAGCTAACTGTTACTATTCTACCATCATATCTAAATTGGTGATTAATGTACTTATCACCTTTTTCAATCTGTTTGCCCGTACCGTAGCATTGTCGCTTTCTATTACTTGTTCGCTCAGTCGTAGAACGTACATTATGAAAAACAACTGGGGCTAACAATGTATATAAATCATTGCTTGGTTGTAGTTTCTCGTTAGTAAATGCCATTTTATTAAGTTTTAATTATTATTAAATCTTAGTGCTTTCTATACGCAACGCTTCATATACTCAACGTTGTGGTGCATTAGCCTACTGCTCAATTTAGCCTTTTAATTGTTCAAATCTTTCAGGTGTTACTATTATCCTTTGTGGTGTGTTTTCAATCGCTCTTTCAAGTGATTTGAAGAGTTCTTTTTTACTCTTACATAAATGTTCTATTGCTTCGTAAGGAGTTAAACCTCTTGTCATGCTTTCAAATATGCTTCTAAACTCTGCATCAAATTGGAACTCTTCAAAGAACTCTTCTGTAAATTTTGATTTTAAATCAAATTGGTTCATAATAAATAACGCACCGTAACAATTTGTATAAGTAATAGCCTTTGCAGTGCTTGTTTTTAAGACTATTACCATTTATTAAGTTAGTTTCTAATCCGATACTTTTTCTTTTTAATCGGCTAATAATCATACAATAGACGTTAGCATTCATAGTATTTGCCTTTCTCCTATTAATTTTTCACAATCAATACAGTAAGGTCTACTATGTTTATTGTTATCTCTACCTTTAGCTTGTTAGCATTGGCAAAACAATTAAATGCTGACATCATGAATATTTAATGCTTTCTTTATCGCTCTAAATTCGTCCAGCATATCTTGTCCGTAATCACTTAAGTCCTTTGTTCTTTCCATAAGACTAAGTCTTTCAATTTCGTTATCTAAATGTTTTGTTTGTGGTTGTAATACTGGTTTTTCACACTCACATTTTTCTTGTTCACCCATATCTTTAAACGTTAAGTTTTTTGACAATTTTCTTCATAGCTTTATACTCCCCCCAAGTCAACTGAAACCTGGTGCTGAGTTTGCTGACTATTTCAACGTCAAAACCTTCTCCATTCTTCCACTCGGTTACTTCGATAAAATCTCCATCACCAGACAAATAGTCGTACTTTTTTAGCTTACTAAAAATTGATTTCCTATTGTATTTTTCCATGATTGTTTTGTTTAAAGCAAAAATAGTCAAAATCGGTTTAAACGCCAAACTTTTAACAAAGAAAAACCCCCCAAGTCACAATTAAGTAACCTTGGGGGGGATATGAAACACAGGAAATAGTGATCTTGACAGGATTCGAACCTGTGACCTACAGTTTAGGAAACTGTTGCTCTATCCTGCTGAGCTACAAGACCATATAATCAAGCGTGTGTTCTGTTGTCTACTTCTTGTTCTTCCTCTAAGAAATCGTGTAGTTTTGTATCAGGATGGTAAGTTATTTTGGGGTCGAATAGTACACTTGTGATACCTTTTAATGGATCCAACATTTGCTCTTTGTCCAAAACAAAACACCCTTTTATTTCGTCTAAGTAGTTCATTTGATATATGTTCATTATATCTACTGATGTTGAAATTGCTATATTGGGGTAGTCAGGCTTACTTTGATTTAATATGGTTTCGCAGAAAACTTTAGACAGTGCGTCCTGAAGTTTACTAAGGTTTACATCATAGATATCTATAATAGATTGTCCCTCCTCTTGTAACTCTTTAGTTGTCCACCCTATCATACTCAAGTATTAAATCATTCATAAAGGTTATCACTATCTTATCACCCGACCAACTAAAGTTAAACATGTCTATGTTGTCAGATACAAACTCTCTTGTTCTTTTTATTGTAGAAGTGTTCATCGCTTCTTTTATGGAGTACATTATAGAGTCGTCCATAATTATGTCATACAGATTAACCCTACAAGACTCACAGAAACCCCTGTAAAACTGAGTTACACCCCTCTCCTCTTGTATGAACACCTCATACTTGTTTGAAGTGTCGGATATAATCTTTGCTCCAGATTTAACATTTGAATCGTTACACTCTACCCATCCTGAACCACTTATCCACTTTTCCATCTCATCTATTTTTTGAATCTAAGGAGTAACTCTCTAAATAAGAACCCCATTATAAACGCTATTATACTAAACCAATTTGACAGTATTGACCTGTTATTAGACTTTTCTACTTTTGCATTTTGTCTTGCTTTTACTTTTGCTAAAGATGTAGTATCTCCAGAGACAGCTCTATCTGTTTTTCCCTCTTGCCTGATCTCTACTTTTTTTGCTGAAGTGCTGTCTTTTGACTCTCTTCTTTCTGTCCTGCCTTCTTGTCTTTGCTTAACTCTTTCTGTCTTATTATCTGAAAGTCTAATTATGACGTCTCCGAGAGTGGGAGCATTGTATGTAACTGGTTTTGGTTTTAGTATGTACTCTCTACAGTTAGTATCTGCCTCTGGTATAAGGCTGTCAAGATATGTATTAAGTATCAAAGGGTCTTTTTTTACAGCTCTGTTTACTAATCTAACCGGTGAACAGGAAACAGACAAAATGATTATTGTTAAGAAGAATAGTATTTTAGTCATTGTAGTGGCTTAAAGGTTCCATAGTGTATTGTACTCATTGTTTCCATTGTTGCAAATGTCGACTCCTTACTTATGGTGAATATAACATTTGCTCCGGAACCCAACTCAACAATGAACCTGAAAAAGTCCTCTCCGTCGTCTCTTGTAAGGTTTACTATGTCAAATCTGTATATGTCACCATCTTCTTCAACGTACATGTCTCCACTCTCAAAGTCTATAAGTACTTTTTCATTGTCTTGTTGGAAAGACCTATCACCTAAAACACGTGACACATCACCAACAAATTGAGCTGTTTGACCGAGTGCAGATAAAGAGATTAAAGCTGCTATTATTAATACTAAATTTCTCATACTGAAAGCTCTTCTTCTATTAATTCATCTTCCTCTACAGCTTCACTTAGAGCTTTTGATAATACATAGTCGTCCCACATAGCAAAACGATTAGCTGAAAAACCTGCTTCAAGGTACCCATCTAGCTGTGAGTCGTAATAAACTTTGTTTTTCAGTTCTTCTAGCAGAACTCTGTGTCCAGTGCCTGTAGACTCCATTCTTCTAATTGTGTATGTACTGTCTTTCTTAACCCAGTTAGGAAACAACTCCATGTCTACTTGTGGGTTTAAACTGTCATCTGTGCAAACTACTTTATCTCCTGGTTTCATATTTTCTAAGGTATTATTATTTGTGATGGTCTTTGAGTTATTATCTTGCTTGGTGATTCTGGTTCCGGTTGCTTTGGAATTTCATTTCCTTCTCCAACAACACCATAAACTGCATCATCTAGGCACACTCCATACTCCTCATTCTCTATCTCAACAGATTTAACTGTTAAGTGATTTACAAGGACATGATCGCCTGGTTTGATATCCTCTACTCCCTCACCTACTGCTAGAACCTCTCTTAGGTCCCTTGCTTTTGAGTCCACTGAAGTTTGTATTCCAGAGGATGTTAAATTTTCAACAGATTGTCTTAGTAACACTCTGTTTTTTCTCATTTTTACTTTCATAATAATTAGTTTTTTGTAAAGTTAGTGAATCATTGTTTATTTTCCAAGGAAATACTGAATATTTTTGTTTTTGTTATTTACAGCAGCACTTAAAGTTTGCTCTGCGGGCCGCTTACGCTTAATTTTAGTTGCGTGTTAGTATTCATGCAGAACATACCAGCGTTTTCCTAAGCATCTAAAATTCTCCTTTCCATCAAATATTATATCATTGTAAGTAAACACTTCTTCACAAAAGACAATCTTAATACATTTTTTGCTGTTAAATAGTAAATTGTAATTTCTATCATAGAAAGCAAGAATGCTAACAAAAGATATAGCAAATGCCTTTCTTAGTTTTTGGATAACTCTTTTCATAATTTTAGTCTTTAGTTTTTTAATCAAGTTCTGTGATGGAACTTTCCATATTTAAACCGTTGTGTGTAATTAGTAGTCATACTCATGCCCCATATTAAATGATAGTCTTTCAAAAGCTGGGAAAAATGATTCAAAAGGTTTTTTAACACCAAGTACATAAAATATTGGTGATACGATCAAGGCTATCAATCCAACTGTTACACTCATCAACAAAAGCCTAACTACACACAACAACATGTACAGTGAATGGCCTAGTAAGTTTGTATTTTTAAGTTTCTGCATTTTATTAATTTTTTACTTGTTCGATAATTTGGTTTTATTTATACGCCACGGAACCATACACTAGGCACGTTGTGACTAATTTCGAACAAACATTGAGTTGTCTTCTGCAATAGCATTTAACAATTCTACTGCGGTGCATATTTTATCCCACTCACCTTCATTGTCATTATCATTTTTTTCAACAGCTTCATTTATGCAAGTGGCTATTTTATGCAACATAGGCACAACATTATCTATATGTAATGCCTTATCTTTTAAGTTCTGTTCTTTGTTCATAATTTCTTCCTTGTTTCTTAGTGTAGTAATTTATTAAGGGTCGGCACTACACATAGCCAAACCGTTACCCTCCATACTCAATAACGTGAGGATAGGTCTGCACTTGTTCGTTTTGTATTGCTTTTGTCTCTTTTTTGCCGTTTAATGTATATTCAGCAATCACATAAGTCTCGTGTTCTTCAATCACTTTAGCTCTTATTTGCTTTTCTTTAACTACTCTGTTTTCAAGCTCTTTGTACTTAATGTATATCGCTTTTATTCTCATATCTTTTATATTAAATCCGTACTATGCACAACAATATGTAACAGGCATTAAAACGACCTGTTACACTCAACGTTGTGTGTGATAAAAGTGCGGGAGGCAGGATTCGAACCTGCAAGCCCAAGAGCTAGCGTTTATTTTATTGTGGAACTGCCAAACCACTGACGACTTTAGGGCACTTCCGTCAATCTGCTGCCGTATACCAATTCCGCCACTCCCGCATATTCTTTGTCTTTATGTTTCATTGATACAAACGTTTTCACTCTTTTAATAGCTGGTCAATTTCCATTTCCCACTCAAAAGACTTGTCGGAACTACAATACACCCTACTGCTTCCAAACTTTGTCTTGATCTGAGAGAAAGTGAAGCCTTCGTTATTTTTGACTTCCTTCTCAAACTCTTTGTCCAAGTATTCGATAACTTTAGGGTTATCAATAGCCATTCCATAGTGACCATATTCCAAATACGATTTCCACTTCTCATTAAACTCTCCTGTTGTCATACTAAAAAAGATTTGTGAATTTACCATTTACATAAATTAGGTGCTGAAACTTACCTAACTCATTAACAACTCCGTGACTCTTAGTCCAGGAAGATAGCCCCCTATTATAACCCATTTGTTTTTTTGTTGATATGCCTACTCCTCTTGCACCATCTATTGTGTATAAGAAATGCTTATCTCCTGATACTATTTTTACATTCAGCTTTTTAAACGTGTTTGAGGTACCTCTTGCTCCGTTTGCACCCAAGTCACCATGGTTATTAAGCTCAAAACCTTTTCTCTTAAATGATTCAAACCTATCCATTGTTATTACCCCCTCAGTGTGCTGCTGTATATAGTGTGCCACTAAACCTTCCGGGGCCTCTTGGTTAAACAAAATCCTCCTGAACTCATTGTACAACATTGCGTTTTTGACGTCGTTTGCACCACCACTTAAACGTACCCACTTGTCTAACCAATCGTTATGGTTACTTGGTATAACAACAATCTCCCAGATATCATTTTGATTAGACTTTATCCATTCAACCATTTGATCTAGTTCTCTTTGTAATGTTACACCCTCTCTGTCATTTATAACTTGAGATACAAAGTCTTTCTTCTCGTGGTGATTTATAGATCTCCCATCGAAAATATCATGTGTTACTAGGTAGTAAGGCCTTGCTATTTTAGCCAGCCTAAAAGTTTCTTTTAACATATCTTCGTCATGATGCCCCAAGTGTAAATCACCCAATATCAAACTATCCCACTTTCCGTCGTCGGTTACCTCTCCGTCCACAACTTTGTAAATTAAGTCTTGGAATGACCCGTCCTTCTTAGCTGAAACATGTCTAAAAGTAAAATCGTCTTTGTCGAAAATCTCCACGAATAAGAAGCCAGGCACATGGTGGAACTCTGCCTTTTTACCTACCCTTGCTTTTCTGTAGTTAGGCACTGTTATGGATCCGGTAGTAGCCATGATTTTATCCCTGCTGTTTGGTAAAGTTGGTACAACTTCCATGTGCTGCCTTGGGTGACCTATTATACTAGACTCCTCTCCTGTTATAGCTTCAAATCCACGTAAAGGGCGTGAGGCTGTAGGTAGGACATTCGCATCACTGATTATAGTAAGATAATTATTTAGTTTTGAGTGTCCTGCAAACAAATACTTGTCAAATTCATCATGCCATCCTGTTTCATACTCAGGAAACTCTGAGTGTGGATTATGATAAGTTCCCGGAATAATGACTATCTCAGCATCTACTTTTTTTGCGTAAACTTTCATTTTTTCCCATAATTGTTTGTATATAGGGGTATTTACTTGAGCAAAAGTAATCATGTAATTCTTGCTCTTCTTTAGCTTTTTAGTTTTTGCCTTTATGTAAGTATCTGTCTGTTGAACCGGTTTTGTTGCAGATTTTAAATTTAGCTTTGCAACAATTTTACTTATGTTCTTCCTTACATTTTCGTGATAATCTATTCCTATAGCATCACAGTATTTTTTAGCTATAGTTGTTACGTTCCTGTCTTTTACACGCTTTGCAACTTTCTTTACAAGTGCGTAATCATATTTTAGTTTTTTACCCATAGTTTCTACCAATAGTCTTCGTTGAAATATTCATCTTCATCTTCATCTAAAAAATTAAACGGATCTGAATTAATAATATCTTCATTGTTATTATAATCGCTCATGAACTTCTTTTTGTCTTTTTCCCACTCTCCAGACATGCCTGTTGGAAGCATTCCTGCCGACAACAAGTTCATGTAAATATCTCTCGCTACATTTTCGCTCATTTTTTACTTAGAATTTGACCTCTGATACGTTCTATGTCAGAGGATGTCCAAGACATGTTTTTGACTACGGGCAGTAAGTAACCCTTACCATTGACGTTAGCTTTGATACAGTAACCCTTACTTTTAGATTGATATAATGAAAGAAAGGTCACCCAATTAGGCAACTCTTTCTTCATTATTTTTATTACTGCTTTATGCTGATTAGAGTAATCCATATTAGAAAGGTAAATCGTCGTCCTCTACTTCAGACTCTACTTCTTGTTCTACAACAGCTTCTTCTTTGACAGGTGCTTCTGTTGACTGAGGTGTATTATTACCTCCTTTTGATGCGTAGTCAGCCGATGTTACGTTGTATCCCTCAATGCCACTTGAAAAGTCTGCTTTATGCTCTTCTTCTGCCTCTTCTACTAGGTTATCTATAACCTCGTCTCTCTTAGCAGCAGCTACTTTATCTAGCTCCCACTTTCCACTTTTTTTCTGTTTGAACTCTAAAGGTGGAATATCTCCATCTACTAACTCCCTGTCTTTACCTTTACCTTTGTAATAAGCTAAGCTTGTACCTCTTTCTAAAGGATTATTGTTTTCATCTTTGATGCTTACACCAGTTTTCTCGTACTTCTCTCCTTTTGGGGTGAATCTGTATGGTTGCATTAGGTATGTTTCGCCTAACTCCATGTTCTTTAGGTACTGAATAAAAGGTACAAAGAAGTCATTATCGTAGTAGCTACCAGATTTAGTGTTCATGCACACTATAAAAGTGGTACCATTGTCCTCTAAACCAATTTTTACTTGCTCACCGAAGTTCCCCTCCTCAATCTTTAAACCTTTGTATACTCCACGTACACCTTTTAAGTAATAGTTACGGTAAGATATATTTCCATCCTTTGTGGAGTATTTCTCAAACCCTGGTTTTTCTTCTTTTGAGTACTCGAAAATTCTTCCTGTTCCGTACTCTAAACTTAAATACTTTTTCATTCTAATTAGTTTTTTCTGTAAAAATAGTGTTTTTCTTTTAATCCACCAAATTTTTAAGTTAAATAATCTACAATAGGGCTTAAAGTTTGCTCTGTGGGGTCGCTTAACGCTTAATTTTAGTTGCGTGTTATGTGGCATTATAAGAAAGAACCTTAGCTCTCATAGGTATCCACCCAAAACCTATTTCTCCATTTGTCTTTGTTAAGTCATATACACATGTACCCCATTTGTAAGCACCTGTCTTAGAGTTGTAAATTCCATCACCTTTTTGCTGTTCTATTGATTTTTGTCTTTTTGTCTCGTCTTTTTCTACTTTGCTTAAATCCATAATAAATTAAATCGCCACAACACAGTATAAAATCAAGCGGGGTTGTAGTGTCTTTTTGGCCGCCTCGGCTGCTTATTTATTTTTTGCTATCGAGAAAGTGTTTGCCGTTCATTCCCTGCCTGGTCTATATCTCTTACTTATAACAGCAAATAGGCTCAATTTTTAGGTTTTGATTGTACTATGTTTAACCTATTTTGTAAAACTATAAGCATTTGCTCTGATGTATATTTATCATTCTGTAACCTTGGTATTAACTCATTCAATGTTTCCAACTGTTTTTCGTGAAACTCAATATCTAATTTTATTTCTTCAACTTCTTCCATAATCTTTCTGATTTTTAGTTATATAATCGCCTAAAAACTGAGCGTATTTACAAGACGTTGTGGTGTAATTAAAAAAGTACACAAAATATAAATAATAAAAATTACTTACTTCTGCCTTAATTTGGAAATTGCTTTATTTAATGTCGCTCTGTTCATTTCGTAAACACCCTCTAAACTTCGCACATAATCTTGTACTATTTTAGGGCATTTCTTCAACTCGGCTTTCGCTTGGTTAGTGTCTATACTTTTAACTTCTATACTCATAATCGTAATTTTTAAAATTCATAGCCAAACCGTTTTTGTCACAAATAATGATAGATTTTGATACAGAAATAACGTGAGTTCACTCTACTTAAACTTGTTGTCGAGGTAGTTAAGAACTTGTTTAACACCGTCTTTAGGGTGCATTCCCATAGTAGCCATCCAAACAGAAAACATCGTATTAAAATGAGACAAACTTTCTACTTTGCCCCCCTCTTCCTTGAAGTATTCATACAAGAAAGTATTATTACCTCTTATTTTTTTGTACGTATCTTTGTTCATATATCAATTAATATCTCTTCCGTAGAACTTACCTAAAATATTGTCATTGTAGTAGTCCGAAGACTCTAATACATTATAGTGGAACATCCACTTAAGTTCTAAGTATGTTAGTTGTTTTTTACTGAAAGCAAAATCAATTATCTCCTTACTTACACCTTTTAGTTTCTTCATCTCCTTGTTGGAGCCTTGATAACTTTTCCAGTTTGATTCTTTTACCACTACTTTTCGGTAATCCCAAACAACAGAACCTTTTTTTGACTTCTTTTTGTTCTTGGTCTTTTTTACTGTATGGCCATCTCTTTTCAACTTCTCGTAGTTAGATTTAGAGGTAACAATATTTCTAGTAGAGAATAATGATTTTTGACCTATGTAGCACTTACCTGTATTATCACAAACTTTGTATATAAAGCCTATACATCCTTCCGGAAAGAACGATACATCGTCTACAATCTCTCCTTTATGCGTCCAACTGCTCATATACTTTGTTTTTTAACTCTTCGCATAACTCTGGGTTATCTCTGAGCAACTGGACAACGTTTACTCGTCCTTGGCCTAACTTAGTATCTCCGTATGAGTACCAGGAACCTCCTTTACTCGCTACTCCATACTGAACAGCGTAGTCTAGTATTTCCCCTACTGTATCAATTCCTCTTCCATACATTATATCGAACTCAGCGGTTCTGAATGGTGGAGCAAGTTTATTTTTTACAACCTTCAGTTTTGTCTTATTACCAAGAACTTCATCTCCATCTTTTATCTGAGATGATTTTCTTATTTCAACTCTAACAGATGCGTAAAACTTTAATGCGTTACCGCCTGTTGTGACGGATGGATCTCCCCATTGTACGCCTATTTTCATTCTAAGCTGATTTATGAATATAACACAGACGTTATTTTTCTTAACTTTAGAAGTTATTTTACGCATAGCTTTTGACATAAGTCTCGCTTGCAAACCCATTTGATTGTCGGACATCTCCCCGTCAATCTCTGCACGTGGTGTAAGTGCTGCTACGGAATCCACTATTACAAGGTCCACTTGTGGAATTTCGCAAATCTTATCTAACATCTCTAAAGCATCTTCTCCAGAGTCAGGTTGGCTAAATATCAAGTTATCTGTATCAACACCTAGTTTTTTAGCGTACACTGGGTCAAAAGCGTGTTCTGCGTCAATAAAAGCAGTTACTCCTCCTTGAGCTTGACACTCTGCTATTGAGTGTATTGTAAGAGTTGTTTTTCCTGACGATTCTTGACCAAAAACCTCTACTATCCTACCTTTAGGAAATCCACCTATACCTAAAGCATTGTCTATTGACATACTTCCCGTCGGTATAATATCTATGTTTTGTACCGGAGCGTCACCCAGTTGCATTATAGAGCCTACGCCAAACACTTTTTCTATGTCTTTTAGTGAGTCTTTAAGTGATTTTTCTTTACTAGCCATTAGTTATTTTTCTGTAAAAATAGTGTTTTTATTTTAATTAAACAAGTTTTTAATGTAAATAGTTTCTAACAGCACTTAAAATTAACCCTTCGGGTCGCTAAACACTTAATTTTAGATGCGTGTTAGGCAACATTATTCAATATAAATGCTAATAAAGAACCATCTAATGCTATACCTGTACTTTTAGCATAATAATCAAATAACCTTTCTATTCTTTCTTTAGTGTAAACATTAGCATTTTCTGCTAACTTTAATTGTCGTTCTAATTCTTGTATTCTAATTTTATCTTCCATAATTGACGTTACCTAACAAATTGTATAAGCAATAGCTGTTAGGATTTTTAACTATTGCAACCGTTTAATTTTCCGTAAAGATAATGTTTAAATTCTGATTTAGAAAACTTTTTGTAGGCTATTTTTTGTTGATTTACTCCCCCACCGAACACTCTCCCATTTCCCAACTTTGCATAACATCCCTATTCCTTGGATACTTCTGAGAGCACCGAAGTTACCCTAAAACCCTTTTATATATTATTTATATTATATACCTATATTTTATATTATATAGGGGATTTTGGGTCTGGCGTTTAAGCATTTGTCCCTTGTACGCAATTCACGTATTTGTGATACTCCTAGACTCACAAAGTTTTGACTCGACTATTTTTTCGTCTACCTTTCGGTTTCCAAGGACCATGTTGACAGATGTTAAGGTCATTGCATGGATTTTTAAGTCGTCTTAAAACACCCACGGCACGGTTTATTGACGTGTTTTTTGTAAAGGGATTCCACGTAGATCCCACGTACCAGTTATTTTCAATCTGCAATATTAAGCAATTAAATTCAATTTTCCAAATTCAACGGACACCAATTTTCAACAAAGACGTAAAAAAGTTCACAATCATCACTCTGGCAAGGTCAGTACTGATCCTTCCATCCTGATCGTGTAAACGAAATAAGTCGTAAGTTGTTGATTCTATCAGTTCAGAGTTCCTGTTCCGGTACTCGTTTGATATTGTGTGAGTAGGTACATTGGACCACACTTCGTAGAAATATTCTTCAAAGTCCATAAAATTAGTTTTTACAAAAATAACGAAGCTTCGTAAATCAAGCAAATAGGTACCAAAAATAAAAATAAGTTAATAAATGTTAATTAATTTGGATAAGTGAAACTTAGTGTGTATTTTTACAAAAAAATTAATTTCTCCTTGGAAAAAGATATCTACTTTTTAGAGCCGGTTAAGCCAAAAGATGACTTGGAGATGCTTCATCACTGCATATTCTTGTACTCCTGTTACAGGAAAATGTGTGGTAAAGTAAGCAATCCATTAGCACACAAACCGACAGTTCTTCTTTCGCTTTACGTTCAGAATGGGATATCAGATGAAACCAAGAAAATGGCCAGGGACTTTTTTGGTGCTTCAGACAAGTATATGAACAGTTTGAATTACACGTTGAGGCAGGGAGGTTACTTAGAAAAAGACAGGTTCAACGAGCGTAAGAGTAATCTAAATGATTCTTTAGAGAAGTTGAGAGAATACTACCTGAAAGACCCCAAAAACATTGCTTACTTCTTGGTTCAGTTTAAAATAGACTATGGAGAGTAATCAATCAAGCATAGCGTTTACAAAAGACATAGCTAGAAAGCTAGCTAAGAGAATGGACATGCCTGTTGAAAAAGTAGAAGCGAACATAAAAACGATTATGGACGTAATGGCTATAAAAGCTGAGGACCCAAAGAGGGCTTCGATGTATCTTCCAAAACTAGGTACTATGTATTTCAGAGTTCACTATGCAAGGAAAGTTGTGGAGAGGTTGGACAGACAAGGTAAGAAATTGTCCAAGTTCACTCAGTCGATAAAAGACAAGATGGAGTTACATCTGCCCATAGTCGACTACAAGAGGATAGGGGAATTGCAGTTAAAAAGGCTTACGCATCGTTCAAGACGTTTGAACAAGGGCATGAGTCTAAAGGAGATAGAGTCTTTTCAAAATAAAAAATACAATGAGTTCAAGAAAGATCAAGAATATAGTTAAGGGCTTTACGACTGCTGAACCTACGGAGCAGGACTGGTATAAGCATAGGATGTCTGTTTGTGGCAGTTGTGAATACAACACTGAGAACATGGAGGAAAGTTCTGTTTCTACTGCAAACAGATTGAAGGTCAACTCTATTTGTGGTGGAGGTGGAGTGTGTAATGCTTGCGGTTGTTGCATAAGTAAGAAAGCACGTGTCGAGGAGAGTGTTTGTGGTTTAGTTGAGATAGGAAAGGAGCCAAAGTGGACTGCTGTTGTAGAGACAAACCCCACCGATAAACGTTTATCAGTTACTTGTTTAGACTCAACGTTTAAAGTATATAGAGAGTTACCAAGGATAGTTTTAGAAAGGGAGTTCACGGAGGACGAAAAGAAAGTAGAGTTTGAGTTGTTGTTTAGTCACAAAGACAAGTTTTCTATTTCAAGGTCTGACTCTAGTTGTGGTTGTACCGTTCCAACTGAGGAGAAAGTAGACGAAAGAAACTCTAAACTTGTTGTTCAGGTGTCTACTGTTGGTTTTAGAGGTAAAGTGTCTGAGAGGTCGCTCTCTGTGTTTTATGATGTAGGTGTAGGCACATACAAAAAAGTTTCTATTAAGTTAAGGTTCAAAAAAGTTTAAGATGGAAGATTACAACAATTACAAAGCGTTTTGTACACAAAAAATAACTGAGTTTATGGAGGCGTATCCGTCTTATACATTTGGTCAGGCCATCCATTGCATAAAGTATTTTTTAAGGAGAGATTCTGACAAGAGTTTTTTCGAAGCAACTGATGCACAAATTTATAGGGCTATATCCATAGCTATTGAGAAAGAAGAGTCCAACAGAAGAGAAATTAAATTTAAGGGTTTATGAGTGAAAATTTAGAAAATTACGTTAAAGGAAGGTTGTCCAACCTTATTGAGACTTCTATTGCTTTTGAAAAAGAAGTGGTTGATTCTGAGAAATCTATACAGAGAGACCAGTTAGAACTTAAGTCTAGGAAGAAAGACAATCCAGATTTAAAGCCAAGTGATATTAAAGATGAGATACTTGATATCAACAAAAGGTTCTACCGGATGCAATTGTTAGATCAAAACTTAAGGAATACTGCTTGTGCTATAACAGAGCTATCTATTCTATCTAAGTCTCTAGGCTTAAATATAGAGTTTGATGGTAAGTCGCAAGAGGTTTATGAGTTACTCTCACATGACAATAGGGATTTGTTTATTTTGGAGAAAGGAGAAGTGGTTCCTATTGATGGAAGTGAATACAGTAACCTAGAAGGGGTAATGCTTGATAGGGCTTCAAGTGAGGAATCACTTCAAAACAGCTTCAACTTAATATAGGGCATGAGTAAATTCGAAGTGCTAAACTCAAAGGAGTTATTTATCAACATTGATAAAAAACTAATCCCCAGGTGGAATCCTGCTAAGCATTTCTACGAGCAATCAAGTGAAGTTATTGCCTTTTGGCAAGAGGAGTTTAAAAAAATATCCTTCGGTGTAAACATCGGGGGTTACTTTTTTCATCCTTGGTTATATTTCCACATCAATTTTTTCAAAACTCCAATACCTGTATTAGAGAAAGGAAGGAAGAAACCGGTTGAGAGGACAATGACTCCACCGCTAGATGATTTATTCTTATTAATAGTAGACTCCTATCAAGAAGCGGAAGACTTAGATAGGGGTCTTTTCTTGTTTGGCACACGTGGTTCTACAAAATCCACTATTCTCGCCTCTTATAGCCATTGGACTTTGCTTACAAAAAATGACGGTGTACATTCTATAATGGGAGGAAGCGACCCAGATTTAAAAAACATTATAAGACTACTTCAACACAGTTTCAACAATATTGCACCTGCACTAAATCTGCCTAAGCTACGTGGAGAGTGGGACTCGGAGGTTACATTTGGTATAAAGCAAAAAGCAGGCGATGATTTAGTACACTCTAGTTTAAGTGTAGTTAACGCCAACTCATCCAGGAAGAGTTCAAGTGAGAAAGGAGCAGGTCTAAGCCCTGTCGGGTACATATTTGACGAGGTAGGTAAGCACAATTTTTGGAAGTCTTATGAGTCAGCTCTACCATCTTTTAGGACTCAATATGGATATAAGCTAGTACCTATTTGTTGTGGTACAGGTGGTAACGCAGAGTTATCTATTGATGCACAGAAAGTTATGGAAGACCCGGAAGGCCACGAAATGCTACTGTGTAATTGGGACAGGTTAGAGAGAGGTGTACCAGAAGAGTACATAACTTGGACTGAGGGTAAAAAACAGAAATTTGCCACTTTTATACCTGGCCAAATGTCTTATCGTTTAGATGTTCCTAAAAAGGAGGTGAAGTTCACAAAGTTCCTAGGTATAAATTGTGCTGCATTAAACTATCTGCACATAAGTGTTACTGATTGGCCAAAGGCTACAAAAAGAGTAAAGGAGTTAACATCTGAGGCGATTAAAGACGAAGACAGTAGGAACCGTAACAGGATGTATTATCCACAAGACATATCTGATTGCTTTTTAACAGACTCTGAGAACCCTTTCCCTAAGAAGATGATAGAGCGTCATATAAGAAAGCTTAAGGAAGAGGGAAATGTAGGTAAGAATATAGAGCTTTATAAACAAGACGGAAAACAAAAGTTTGAGTTTTCAAATAAAACAAGGTCTAAAATAAGGCACACAGGTGGGGTATCTGATGCACCAATTGTCGCACATATGGATCCACCAGAAGAACTTCCACCAGACCACATATATGTAGCAGGCTTAGATGGTTATAAGATTGATGTTTCTCAGACAGACTCCCTAGGCTCAATGTATTTACTTCGTAGGAGGAACCTTGAACTAGGTAGCCCTTGTGAAACAATAGCAGCTTCCTATTCAGCAAGGCCAGACAAAATGAGGTATTTCAACACTAACTGTGAAAAAATTCTAAAAGCTTGGAATGCTACTTGTTTGATAGAGGCTGTAGATATGGGGTTCCAACAGTATCTAGAGAATAAGGGTGAAGCACAGGATTTACTTGCTAGGTCATTCACTCTTAGTGGTAACAAGGGTGCAAACTCTAAGCTCAAGACTACCTATGGGGTATACCCAACAGTAGGTAATCAAGAGTACATGTTCAATTTGGTTGTTGAGTTTACCAAGGAGGAACATGTTATGGGTATTGATGAAGAAGGTAATCAGATAATAAAGACTGGCGTGGAGTTTATAAATGATATCGAACTTCTTCAAGAAATGCTTTTCTACTATAAAGGGGGTAACTTCGATAGAATAGATGCTTTTAAACATGCTTTGACTCATGCAAGAGAATTAGATAAGAAAGGGTATGTTCCAAAGCAAGAGAAAGGTTCCAGGTCTAAAATAAACTCTCTTGTGAAACAAAGTATAGATGAAAAATTAAGGAGTAGTAAGTACGGAAATTCATCACTTAGAGGTAGGATGAATAAGTACTAACTATTTTTCATTTTATAACCTATTTGCCTATTCTCCCACTGTTTCCTATCTTTGTCTGTTAGTGAACATAGACCACTATGACAAAGAAATTAGGACGTACTGCAACATACTATAAATACGGAACAACTGTACCCCATAAAAAAGGTTCTAACACCAAGAGGGCTAAAGATGCGAGAAAGAAAAAAGCTGAAACATCTAAAAAAAGTATGACAGGAGAACGTTACTAAAAAAGAAAAAAGTTCGAACGTGACAAGTACAAAAAGAAAGGTAATTCAAGGAAAAAGAATCCCAAAGGAAAAGACTACTCCCATACAAGTAGCGGATTAAAACTTAAAAAATCATCTTCTAACAGAGGGTCTAAGTCTGATATGCCTGGTGACAGAAGAGCTAGGTCAAAAGGACGTAAGAAAGGTGCAACTAATGGTTCCGATGGCAGGAAACGAAGAGGTAATTAAACTATGAGTGTTCAATCAAGCTGGATTAATAATGTATATAGGTCGGAAACTCTTCCTCCTATGCACGTGTCCAAGAAAATAAAAGAGTCTAAGAAATGGCAAAAATCTGTTTTGGACTCTTTTGAAAACTTGGGCGTAAAACAATTAAGGGAAAACTTAGATTTCTACGACTACTACAGAATGGTAGAGAATGAGATATCCTATCAAGAGTTTTCAGAGGTGGCACCTCAAATGGATAAACTGGAGGACTTACTAGATGGAGTAGGTATACCCTCTTTCATAAAACATTACGATATAATGGGTCTTATTATAAGGGCCATTGTAGGTAAGTACATAGATTTACAGAATAAGTTTCACGTAACAGACACAGGGGAAGTTGCTGAAAACGAGTTTTTACGGTTCAGAAATGATGAGATAAATAAGGTCATCACAAAAGTAATAGACAACCGTGTAAAACTTGGGTTAGCTGAGAGGGGTATTGACCCCAACAACCAACAATTCCAATCAGAAGAAGAGCAGAGAGCTTTCATACAACAACTAGAGGAGGAGAAAAGAAAGCTTATACCACAAGATTTAGACAGGGACGTAAAGACAACTTTTAAGTCTAAAGGTCGTGTATGGGGAGAATCCACTATCGAAAGAGATAGGGAGATGTTTAACATGGAGTACCTCAAAAAAGAGGAGCTAAAAGACAAGCTTATATCAGGAAGGTATTTCAGAGAATACATAATAAAAGGAGATTCTTACAAGCCAGTAAGATGGTCACCCAAAAACACTTTTTTCTCTAAAGAGACCGGTTCTCATTTACCTCAAAAAGGTGAGTATGTAGGACGTGTTCATGTAATGACACCTGCTGAGGTAGAAGAAAAATACGGTCATGAGATGGATACCAAGACAGTTAGAAATCTACTTGGGGGAAATGACAAGTGGAAAAGTTTTGCAGAGCAAGGTCAATACACTGGAAATATTGAATCTGCATTAAGATCTAATTTCCTAAAGACTCAAAGGGTACCATTCTCCAACTTTTATGACTATAACTTCTACCTAGGTCTTCAAGATGAAACTGGTTTACCTATGGGAGAGTATACCGATGCAAAGACAGGAGAAACTAGAGACAGTTACCTATCTAGGATGCATGGGGATAGTCACGGTAGGTATGTAAACCAAGCCAGGATACTTAGAGACGACTTTATTCCTAGAGAAGACTTGTGCCAAGTAACAGAAGTTTATTTCAGGGCTTATGACCTTATTGGGTACTTAACTTACGAGAATGACTTTGGAGCAGAAGTTACAGAAATTGTAACCGAGGACATATTAGATGAGTTTATAAAGGACAGGGGTATCAAGGCTACACTAAAGCAAAGTAGGGTAGAGGCAGTAGAAAACTTTGAGATGAATACTATCAAGTGGGTTTACAGGCCATATTCTTATGAAGGGGTAAAAATAAACTCACCTAACATAAAAGAGTCAATCTACCTATACTGTAGGAAAACAGAGTTTCAAATAAGAGGGGACAATGATTTTGAAAGCTTGTTGCCAGTTGGCGGTTATATAGGAAAATCTTTCGCTAAAAGAATAGCACCTTACCAAGGTTCATTTAACTTATGTATGAACCAGATAACCTCAATGTTAGAAAAGGAAATAGGTATGTTCTTCTTGTTTGACGTTAATTTAATACCGTCAGAATATCAAAATTATGGAGATGTTACTGACGCACTAGTTAATGTTAGGAATTTAGCTAAAGACATTGGTATAATGCCTACTGCTACATCCGGAGACGCACAGAAAGACAGCACTCATTTTAATCAATTCTCAGTTCACGACATAAGTTATTCTAAACAAATACAGAGTCGTATGCAACTTGCAGAGTATTATCAAGGTAAAGCGTATGAAGCTGTTGGTATAACCAGGCAAATGCTAGCTGAACCAACAAAGTACGAAACTGCCAAAGGTGTTAAGACTACACAAGAAGCATCTTTTGCACAAATATCAGAGATATACGAAGACTTTGAGATAGGCAATAAAGGCGTACTAGAGTTACATTTAGCTATTTCTCAGTTCTGTCAGACTGCTGGAAAAGACCAATCACTGATGTATACAAAAAGTGACTCAAGCATTGAGTTTTTGAGATTATCTGACCCAGAACTTCCATTTAGGAGACTAGGTCTTATACCAGCAGCTAATTCTAAGAAGAGGAAAGAACTAGAAGAGTTTAAGGCTTACTTGATGCAAACTAACACTCTTGGTGCAGATACACTTGAGGTTGCTAGGTTAATCTCATCTGATGTGATGTCTGAAGCGTTAGAGATAGCAAGGATAGAAAGAGAGAAACGTGAAGAGCGTGAAGAACTTGCTCACAAAAGGCAGATGGAGGCTCAACAGCAACAAGCTTCTATAGAGCAGGAGAAAAAGTCTCAAGAATACCAGATGCAAGAGGAGTCCAAAGAAAGAGACAGACAGGCCAGAAAAGATATTGAATATATCAAGGCGGCAGGTATTGCGTCAGGAGATGAAACATCTGACAGTGCATACAAGGAGTTAGCTAAGATAAGGGAGGAGTCAAGAAAAGAAAAGAGTTTGAACAATCAATATGAGAAGGATGCTAAGACTTTTAATCTAAAGGAAAAAGAACATGAGCAGAACAGAAAGCAGAGGGAAGAAGAACTAAAACTCAAAGCCGAGGAATTGAAGCTCAAAAATAAACAGATTGAGGCTCAGATATACACGTCTCAAATAAACAAGAACTGATATTTTTAGGTTACAAATAAAAAAATATCTAGTCCTTAATAATTATATCAAAATAACCAATTTGTAAAAATCAATAATCTAAAATATATTTGCAATGGCGAAAGAAGAAAACGAATCGCAGATAATCTCATTGGAGTCTTTAATGGCAAATACGCCAATTGACGAAAAGGGAGAAGAAGAGCGTCTAAACGAAGACCTCGAAAAATCTTTGAAAAACGAAAAAGAGTCTACTGACCTAGTCGACCAATATCTTGAGGAGGAAGGAATTTCTACTGAAGAAGAGGTAGAAGAGGTAAAAGATGTAGAAACAGATGAACCTGTTGAAGAGGGTAATCAAGAAGAAGGTGAAGAAGAAACACCATCTCAGGAAGAACCCGAACCAAACAACTTCTATAAGGACACCGTAAAAGAACTTTTTGGGGAAGACCAAATGTTCATACAGGAAGACGAAGATGGTAATGAAGTTGAAGTATCTATAGATGATTTAGATGTAGATGCTTCTACGTTCAAGCAACTTATCGAAAACAAGATAGATTCAGAAAAGGAAAAAGCTCTTGAGGGTAAAATATCATCTGAGGGAATATCCGATATCACAAAAGACCTTATAGAAATAGACAGGAATGGAGGTAGCATAAGAGATTTACTTGAGTACAAAGATGCTTACACTGACCCTTTAGACTCGATTGACTTGACTTCTGAACAAGGTCAGATAGCAGCAATAGAGTTGTACTTGAGAGGCAGGCAAGAGCCAGAAGACGAAATTTCTTTGAGGATAGATGCTTACAAGAAGAACGGTTTACTTGAAGAAAAAGCAAAACAGTTTGACAGTTCAATACGAGAGTCGGTAAAAGCTTTGACAGAGAAGAGAAAAGAAGAGGCACTTGAGCAAAAAAAGCAGAGAGAAGAGCTTTTCAAGAAGTATAGAAAAGACCTTGGGGAACAGATAAAGTCAAAGTTTGACATGAAAGAATCTGTCAGAAAGAGATTGGTAGATAATGCCACCAAGAAAGAAGAAGACGGAGAGTACAGAATTGACAAGTTATATAAGCAAGCAAGGAGCAATCCAGAAGATATGGCACTCCTATCGTTGTTTTTTGAGGACAGAGAGGAGTTCTTTAGGCAGACTACTTCAAAAGATTTAAACAAAAGACGACTTCAAGACCAAAAAGCTATAAGGATTGGAGCTAAATCCAATAATAAGTTTGAGGGAAGCAAGAAAGGAAAAGACCCTAAAAAGAGCAATGTAATCTCTTTTGAGGAATTAGGAATATGAAATTAAACTTTAACTAAAAACAGAACAATGCCACAAAATGAATTTGACATTAGGCAGTCGATTAATTCTGATTCAGTAATCGGTTTCACGTCCGCAAAGGCGATGAAAACTGCTGGATGGATGGATTCAAACAAAGTACATGCCTACTTAACAGACGGGAAGGATTCTCACAAGAAACACCTTGGTCTAATCAACTTATTTAATACTACTCACAATGTTGAAGTTCCTTTTATGAGGGATTTATTCTCAGATGCAGCAGTATTAGAAGTAGAGGAAGGACAAACTGTAACTTATGATCTGCCTGTAAACAGGAAAGAATCTAAGTGCTACACAGCAGAGGACATGTCTTCTTACACGGATTTTCCGGGTATAGATGGAAACGTGTTCAAGATTGTATTATCTCACGAGTTTACTAAAGGAGATATTTTAACTTACGACCCACAGTTCGGAGAAAACCTTATGGTATCTGAAGAGCATGAAGTGGAGAGAGTAGGAGATAACTTCTTGCACTATGTGACACTTAATACCAACGATAAGACTAAGTACTTCCCGAAGGAAAAACTTATGCCGGGTATTCAGTATATGAAGATAGGCAATGCTTTAGCTGAGTACAGTACTGCATTCTCTGGAATCAATATGATAAAGAACCCTACTGGGTCAATCACTAATGAGTTTATTCTTGGTTCTCCTAGGGGTGTTCAGACTTTCTATACAGCCAAAGCTGCTAAAATGCAATCCCCAGGATTGAAGCAATTCTCAGCAGACATGATGGACTCTGCACAGGAAAAACTGGACGCATTAGGCGGTAAGGACAAAGGAATGTTCTTTATGGCTAAGAAGTCAGCAGATGGTAAAGGTATCAACAAAGATACCATGAAGATAGGTTTCACATTAGAGTACTTAGCTCTTATGGAACTTACAATGATGGAAGCACACTCACTTCTTTTCGCTAGGGCTGCAACAGTTCAAACTTCTAACGGAGTTAAGCGTATAAATGAAGGTGTTTGGCATCAAATGAGGAGAGGTAAGTTAATTAAGTACTCTAGGCCTGGAGGAATTACACTTAACCACATCCACGAAGCTGCGTCTTATATTTATAAGAACAGTAGGATGACTCCTTCTAAACGCATTATTAAGTTTAAGGCAGGATGGTTCGCATATCAAAATGTTTTACAGTTGTTCAGAGAAGAAGCTGTTAATCAGTTGAACTCTCTTCCAGCAGGTATGTTGGGTAACGATAACCAGTTTGACGGTCCGTTGCTTACAGGTTCTCTTGATAACTTGAAGATGCAAGCCGTGATGATTAAAGGGGTTACTTTCCCTGGTATCGGTATGGTTGAAGTAGAGCATGATGAGTCATTAGACTACATGCCACTTGCAGACAGGTTCAGTGCAGGAATGTTCGGAGAAGGTAAAGCTTGGACATCACACTCTTTAGTTATGTGGGATGTTACAGATAGCAAGTACTCTAACGTAAACGATAAAGTGAATAATGCTTCTCTTATCGAAGGAGGTAACGAATCAAAGAACATCTACTATGTTAAGCCTAGCGAAGGACAACTTACCTACGGTTATGCTCAAGGACGTATGCCTGATTCAGGGCAGTACGAGAATGTACAGTCTACATTGAAAGTTATGGGACGTGAGTTTTGGGCTACATCTCAATCTGGAGCACTAGTTTTAGATACCACTAGATTTGTCACTATCGAGCTAGATAGGGAGCGAAACTAAATCATAAAGTATAGGGAGGGGTTTGATAACACCTCTCCCTTATTACTATTTTTGTTATCAATTTTTAAAGTTCTCTTTTTTAGCTTATTTTTGTGTAAAATAACCAACATGAAAGAGAAAAAATTATTGTTTGAAGTAGATGGTTTTAAGGTCTACGATAACACAAACTACACCGTTAGAGATAAGATTGACTATGATGCGCCATCAGGTTATGTAGAGAGAGGCGTATCAAGATTACCTTCTGACGGAGTTGGAGACACATTTACTTGTGGCTTTTCATCAATAGATGAGATGAGCAGTGAAGGAGTTTGGAATACTGGTTTCTACCCAAGCTCAAAGTGTTACAACAACATACAGTCTGATAAAGCTATAGCCAGTTTGGTTAAATTAGCTGTTGAGAATGTAAAGAAGCCATACCAAAAACGTCTAGGATTACCTGACGACACTAAGTTATCTCAAGAGGGAAGTAATACTTATTGGGACAACAAGACATTCAAAGTGTATTCCGGGCAAGTAATGAACACACGTAAGATAGAGGACAGGGTAAACCTATACTTCGCACTTCTTACCGGACATCTTACACCAGAAGAGCATAAAGGAAACTCATCTTATTCTAAGTCAACTTATATCGTAATTGATATAGATAAAGGCATAAAGAGGAAAGATGAGAAAGCACGTGATAAGTTTGAAGCCATTTATTCCTTTATGGACATGGTGAAAACAGATAAGAAAAGGGTTATCTCAGTTTTAGATTACATAGGTCTATCAATGTCAGATACAGCAGAAGTGTCAACCATGATGTCCATGTTTGAGGAGTTTATAGAAAAAGACGAGTCTAAGTTAAAACTTTATAACTCTACTATGGATGAAACTGATACACCTAAAGGCAGAGAGAAAATAGAAATTTACACAAAACTAAAATCTAGGTTCCCTACAAAAGGAGTTTCAAAGTCAGCAAATGGAGTTTACTTCTTTAATGGAGAGGAGATAGGGGGAGACCTTAAAACAGCCGCTGCTAACATATCATCTCAGAAACACTTCAGTGATATTAAGAAAGAGCTTCTAATAGGTGACCAGGATTAAATAATAAGATGTGGACATAAAAGATGCTTACCTAACATTCCTAAACCTAGTAAACAGGAATGCTACCAATAACAATGTGAACGTAGACAAAGCTAGGTTCATAATGTTGTTCAGGGACGTCGAGCTTCGTTTCTATGACTTTGTGCTTAAAAACAGGCATAACGACACGATAAGATTAGTTAGGCATCTTTTAGTTCCACGTAAAGAGTTGAAAAAGTTTTCGTCAGAAGATTCCTACAACACTTACCAATTACCAGAAGACTACTTTGATATATCTAGTCTACATGTACTAGCTAGTAGCGGTTCATGCAAAGACAACCTAAAAACAGAGGAGGTTAAGACGGAGAACTTAGAAGACGTCTTATATGACTGGAACACAAAACCAAGCTTTGATTTTCGAGAGACACTTTATCACTTATCTGACAAGGATAGGGTTACAGTGTATAAAGATGATTTCACAATAGACAATGTAAGTATTACTTACTACAGAGAACCGGTTCAAGTTTCCATCTCTGGATACACAAAATCAGATGGGTCAGAATCAACTCAAGATATAGACCCAGAGTGGGACGAAAAAACCACTTATAAAATACTGTTAGCTATGGCAAAAGAGTTCTCAGCTATGAACTCGGACCCAAACAACTACCAGTTGAGTAAAGATTCTTTATTTGAGAGTCTTCAACAGTAACAATCAAGTAAATATAACAATCAAATAACAATTTAACAATGGGAGCAAACAGAGCGTTTGATAGGCCATTTATGGTCATGGGCGGTTCAGTAAGGACGTCCGGAGGTTCAAATCTATTGGTTAAAGGTCAGTTAGCGTTAATAAACAATAAGACAACCACTAAAGATGGTGTAGGTATTGTTTCAACCACTGCTGGAGCACCTAAAGACCAAAAACTTTTCGAACTTCGAACTGGTATCAAAGAGATTGATACTAATAGGTCAAGAAATAACTTTAGCGAGTCAACTAAGCCATTCTCTTTGAATGAAGTAGTTGGGTTAAAGGTTTCAGCACCTTCTATTACAGAACAAAAAGTAGACGAGTTAATTATCGGATATGATGGTTTTGATGATTCAAGGGCTTTCAGTTTTAAGCCAGAAGATTCTTACTTCAGAGTTACAGTTGAGTTAACAGGTGGTCTTTTAGATTATCGTGGTGGAGGAATGTGCACAGAACTAGTTTCAGTTAACATTCAGGTTCCAAATTGCGATATTTTTGAAAACTGTGAGACTTGCGACGGATGTGAAAATTATGATTGCCGTGATATCGTAAACGAAGCTATTGAAACACTTCGAAGACGTCAGCTTACAGGTGGTATTAAAGTAGAGGAAGTAGTTGATATTACTCCTGTTTACTCTTGTACTACTCAGACAGGAGATACGCCATACGATTTCTATAAGTTAGAAGTATGTGATACTGGTACAGATGAAGCTCTTGCAGCAGTTGGTGCTCAGTATGACTTTAAAGTAGAACGTGTTGACCGTAAAGGTGCGACATCAGTTTACCAAGTACTTTTACCTCAATCAGCAGGTGCACCATCAGACTATGACCAAACAATTGGTTCAGTTATTAAAGGGTGTTCAGATTGTCCTGCGGGATACTCAGAAGAAGTCGGTGGTTACTTGTACGCATTTACAATAGAAGATGATGGTACGGACTTAAGTGCTGTATTTACGGCTCTTCCAAATTACGTTGCCAACTCTATCGTGAAGTCTGGTAATGATAATGGAGTAGGTTATTACACTGCTATTTATTCGCAACCTCTTACATCAGCAAATATATCAGCTTTATTGGCTGGGGCTGTTCCTAGAAACACTGCTACAGTAGCGTTAATTGGAGATGTAGAGTCTATTTGTAGTAATGGTACAGTTACATCTACTAGTTGGGTGAAAGGTGAAACATGTAGTGCAACAGCACATACATACACTATTGTACTTCCTGACAATGAGTGCGGACAAGACAGACTTGCTGAAATCAATGGTGCTTACACAGACTTGACAGTTGTGATAGCAGATTCAGAAAACTCTGAGTTAACAGCCACAGTTGATACTGGCTCTGGTACACAGACCTCAAATGTTGATGTAAACGGTACTGACTACCAAATTGCATTTGACACTGATTTCACAACTACAGCATCAAACTTTGTTACTGCACATGCAGCAGCTATCTTAGCTGACTCAGGTATTACAGTTACATCTGATGGTGCTGATTTAGTATTTAATGGTTCAACTGCAATTGTAGACGCAATAACAATCACAGGTGATGTTGATTGGACAGCTGTATCAGCAGTTCTTCCGGACAGGAAAGCTTGTCAGACTAAATACCAGACAACTGTACTTACTAACATCGTATGTGATGAGTGTGACGATGTATTCTTAGATTACTTCAAGTCAGAAGCTCCAGAGAGCTATGATCTAAACGAGTGGGCTAAGGTTACAACTGAAGCTAAAGAGCCAGGATGTCTATGTGGTATCAAGTTCAAAGCTAAACCTTTTGTTTTATCAGGAGAAGAAGCTTTGAGAGATCAAATCGGATTTACTGAGACAAGTACACAAGTACGTGTTGCAGCTGATTACCCAGAAGAAGTTCGTGAGGGTATTGGTATCCTTCCAAAGTCTACCGCACCGGTTAAGCAACTTTCTAAGCAAGTTCACAGAACTCACTTAGGCGGTAACTTAAGAGACTTAGAGAACGAGGGACGTTCATACTTCCGTGACATTAGTCACCAGTACAACTACTTAGGTAGAATACTTACTGGAACTACTTCAAACATTGAAGACCAGTTCAAACAGTATGTACACTATACTCTTCAAGTTCGTCACAACTCTTTGACACAAGGATTTGCGTCAGAGACACCTGAGAATATAAACTACGATGTGTTTGTAGAATTAGGTAAACACAAAGACGTAGAGAACTTACTAAATGACATCGCTGCTAATGCAGGTGTCAGTACAGTATCTGCTACGGCATAAACGACTTAATTAAAAGTTGATGGTGGGGTTCCGAAAGGTTCCCCACTTTTTAATTTCTGAAAAAGTTATCAATTTCGATATCTGATAAATAAGTTTTATTTTTGCTAAAATTCCACCTTAAAGACTATGTACACAAAATTATCTCCAAGTTACCTTAAAAAACTAGATAGCATTTACAATGCTATTTGCAAATCAAAAGAGGAGCTTCCATTAAATATACAAACTTCTTTAAACAATCTGTCTAAAGGAATAGTACCTACACTTTTAAGAACTAATGGGTCCGGCACAATAAACACAGACATCTATGACATTTCCGTTAAAAATGTAGGTTCATCGCAGGGTCTATTTAACGGTGTACCACTGAAGCCAGATGAGGGTGTGGATTTTAACGCTGGAGTACTTAATAATGTGTACGCTTCTGGAACTTTTACGTTTGACGCTACGGATACAGAATTTATAATCGCTGTTAATTCAGAAACAGCTATAACTATTGTTTGATTATGGGAAGTACAAGAATAACTAAGTCTTCAAAAGGAGTTCAGGAATGGCACACAGTAGGCACAACAGAAGCAGACTATACAACCATTCAAGCAGCAGTTGACGACGGAAAATCAAAACTAAAACTTATTACAGATATTACAACTTCTGCGGATGTAACGTTACCTGCTGACTATTGTTTAACAATTGACCTTAATACAAAGATAGCAACTTTTGCTCCTGATGTTCGAATCTTAAACGGATATTCAGTTGAAGTAATTGATAATACTGGATATCGAAAGGGTGAAGTTAATTTCAGCACTACAAACACAACTGGTTTTCAGGGCATAACAGCTACATATTCAATAGCTAGAGGCATTGTTGTTAGGAATATAACAACCACATCAGGATTCTCATTCACAACAAATCCAACTCAATTTTTTAAACAACATAAAGATTGTAATATTAATTTTTCAAATACAAGTTTGAATAGAATAGAGTATGCACATAATTGTATTCTTATAGGTGGAGGTACTTCCTGTTCAGAACTTTTTGCACAGAATACTAATTATGAAGTTCAGATTAAAAACTGTGTATTACAAAACGATTTTAGAAGTTCAAGTTTTTTAGGCAAAGCATCTTTTAGTAATGTTAAAGGCAGTTTTACTTTACTAATGTTTCTTCGTATTTATGGCAATAATGATAACATACAACTTACTAACTGTAATGTCATTATTGAAGACCCGTCAACAAATATAAACAATATAACTTGTAAAAACATTGATATTATTTCTAGCAACTGCATATTAAACAGTGTGAATGTTGAAGGAAATTTTAATCTTTATTCTGGTAGCAAACAGAAAATCTCTAATATAAAAGTAAATAATGATTTATATTTGGGAAGCTTTTTTGGAGCAGAGGTCTCAAACTCTTTATTTTCAAATATAGAAGTACTTGGTATGATATATGTTATTGATTCTTCGATAACTCTTTCAAATGTAATGGCAAATTTATTTTTGATCGAAGGAGATAATTGTAATTTGTCTAATGCTTATATAACAACTAACTTAAATATCTACTCACAAGCAGATAAAACTTCAATTATAAACACGAGAGTTGGTGGCACTGCGACAGATAATGGTACAAATACTTTAATTTGGGAAATCTTTACAATTTAAAAATATGAAAAAACTATACAATAAAACAACAGGACAAGTAGCAGAGATAACAAAGATTAATGTTAACTCTAATCTAGTAGCGTACAATATTATTGACGCTGAAAATGCTGAACTAACAGCAGGAGAAACGAAAGTGCATCAGTTTAAGAACTTCACTATTGCAGATGAGTTTGACAATGTAGTGAGCATTAGAGAAAAATGCCTAGAAGCTTTACAAGCTGAATTACTTACAAATTTCACCTTAGAAGCACCGAGCCAAAACTGGATAGTATCTAATACCATAGTTCGTATGTTCTTAGATAAGAACTGGATTATAAACGATGTGTTAATCAAAGAAGAACACGCTGACTTAGCTGCCATAATTAATCGAGAACAAGCTGAAAACGCAGGTTCAACAGAAAAGTTTATCTTTGTAGGAGATAAATATACAACAGCTTACTTTACCTCTGTCTTAGCTGAGGATTACAGCACTCTTGAACCGTATTTAGCGAGTGGGCAGATTATAATAGAAACTAAAAATGTGTAATAATGAGTTTATCTAAGTACATACAAGACATATTTTCATTTATTGGGAAATTTGGCGTAGGCACAGATAATCCTCAATCAGCATTTGACGTTCAATCAACAGAAAGAGGTTCCACTCCTTTCCCTAGAATGACGGCAGCCCAAAAGAACGCAATAGCTTCTCCAGTAGAGGGAGAGACGATTTACCAAACAGATGGTTTAATTGGGGTTCACGTTTTCAAGAGCGGAAGTTGGGAAAAAGAGAGCGGTAAATTTATAGAAATAGATGGATATGAATTTACATACATTCCAATAGTAGGTAATGATGGAAGTTCTTTGCAAGTAGGTGATTTAGCTATGAACGGCAGGCTACCAAATGGAAATCTAGGTAGATTACTAAAATGGAATGGTACTACTTGGGATGTATTAGACGAACAAAATATATAATTTTAAAAACAAAGTAAAATGAAAAAAATGAAAAAAGTAATTTTAACACTTGTCCTTTTGATAGGGACAACAATGTCCTTTACACAAATTGGTATTGGAACAATAAACCCCGATGTTTCAGCTGAACTAGACATTTCGAGTTCAACTAGAGGGTTTTTACCTCCACGGATGACCACAGCCGAACGGGATGCCATTGCTTCTCCAGCAGAGGGATTAACCATTTACAATACCGAAAACAACTGTTTAGAAACTTGGAACGCTACAGATTGGATCAGCATCTGTGATGGGAGTATAGTTACAACAATACCAAGTTCGAACTGCCCCAATACAATTACCACTGTAGTAGATGTAGTGGCTGCTGGAAACACTTGGATGGACCGCAATTTGGGTGCCAGCCAGGCAGCTACTAGCTCTACTGACGCCGCAAGTTATGGCGATTTATACCAATGGGGGCGTTGTGGCGATGGACACCAGATACGTACCTCCAACACTACCAGTACCAATGCTACTACAGCAGTACCTAATGCTGGCAATAGTTGGGATGGCCTATTTATTACAGAGGGTAACTCCCCTTTTGACTGGTTGGCTACACAAGACAATAGCCTATGGCAGGGTGTATCGGGCACCAACAACCCCTGTCCAGCGGGTTATCGGGTACCTACAGAAGCTGAGTTGGCTGCTTTGAATGTATCGAATGCTACTGAAGCCTTTGGCTCCCCACTCAAATTGCCCGTGGCGGGCGGCCGCGACGGCAGCGTTGGTACGTTCCCCAATGTTGGGTCTAGCGGCTACTATTGGTCAAGTACGGTTAGTGGCACCAGTGCCAGGTACCTCGACTTCGCTAGCAGCTTTGGCAGCATCATCACCAGCAACCGAGCAAACGGACTCTCTGTTCGTTGCCTTAAGGATTAAAAGATAATTAAAAAAGATTATGAAAAAGATAATATTATTTACAATAGCAATGGTTTCTTTCGGGGCTTTAGCACAAAGAAACGTTAGATACGATTTAGATTTTCAATCAGAAAACGAAATCAAAAACGCATTGATTAACCCATTTGCAGATAAGGCAACAATGGAAGCATTCTCGACATCAGAAAGCTACTCAGTAAATCAGAATGGTGTGTTGGCAACAACTCAAGATGATGGTAAACTGTACGTTTGGAATGACCCTAATTGGATAAATATAGGCAGTAGCGATGTATTTAGAGATTCAACAGGTGTACAGCCTGCAAGTGGATTCAATCAAACAATTAGACATGATGGCGGTTTGATAATCGAAACGCCAAATTCACTATTTTACTTAAAAAAATAAAACGATGAGATTTAAGGAAAAAATTAGTACTACAATAGGTTTAGTGTTATGCCTATTCTCAATAGCACTTTTGTTTATAGAAACAAATTACGATCTCCCACTATGGGGAATAGGGTTAATATTTGTAGTTGGTGTACTACTTATCAATGCAAAAGATAAAGTAGTGGACATCTTTACTTTAGGGCTGTCAAGATTTGTTAAAGATGTAACATCTAAGAAATGAATTACCAACCATACATCAATTGGAATCGTCAAGAAATGTTCATTCATCTAAAGCGCACAGCGGTTAATAAGGTTATGCCGTTGGAAGTTATCGAGATGCTCAAAAAAGCGTGTTTTGATAAGCGGTGGCATCCGATTGAGGATTACGATGGTTGTAGCTGGGTTCAAGACCCTACTCACCCAACAGTAGCGTGTTTTATTCACGATTATTTGTATAAAACGGGTCAAGGTGGTAAAGATGCTGATAAAGTTTGGAAGTGGCTGTTTAAAATTGAATCGGGCAGCAAATTTAAAAGTAAGATATTCTACCACTTTATTCGAATAGGTTGGATATGTTATTACAAGTGGGTACATTTGGCAAATAGGAATGTAAATAAAAACGATAAAGAGTTTAATAATTTAATACGAATAATATGAGTAAAAATAAAAGCATAACTCAAGACCTAGTAGATAGTGGAGAAATTAAAAAACTTGGAAAAGATAAATATTTCGACCACCCAGTAGCAGGAGCTGCAATAGTAGCTACAATGATGCTCGTTTTTATGGTAATTTTTCAAATCAATTATGATTGGTCTGCATTAATATCAATGAGTTCTTTGCTAATTATAGCAATATCTTGGGAATATGTAAGAAAAAGATTTAAAGGCACTCCAATTAGTTTAGACGACATCTTGTTTACTATGTTAGGAGGAGCAGCTCCCTTAGTAATATTTTTAATGCTAAAAGGGTTATTTGGATAATTTTTTTAGTTTAGAAATTTAATAAAGTCAATATGAAAGAAAGTGCATTTGCATTAATCGGTTTACTTGTAGTGTTTTTTACTCCAATAGCTCCATTAATGATATTAGTAGCAGGCTTTATAATGGTCGATACAATTATCGGGGTAGCCAAAGTAGTAATTTTAAAAAATCAATTCACGAGCCACAAGTTAAGTAGATTGATATTTAAGATGTTTCTTTATGAAATTGTAATTTGTCTTTTATTTCCTATCGACATTTATTTAATTGGTCATGATCTATTTGGGTATGAATTTTTCGCAACAAAAGTAGGTACATTTGTTTTAATATTTGTTGAATCACTAAGCATTGAGGAGAATATAAAAGCTATTAACAAAGGTAAAGGATTTCAATATTACTTTTTAAAATTGGTCAATACTGTAACTTCATTTAAAGAAAAAGTCGTAAAGATTAAAAAAGAAATGAAATAATAGTGCCAAAGAACTTTACATTATAATATTAAATGAAAAAAGCAATAATAATAGGACATAACATAACAAATAGAGGGGCTTTCTCTGCAACATTGAACAAGTACGAGTGGGATTTCTATATGGATATGATTCAGGAACTAAATAAGTTAGGAGAGGTTTTCATACACGACGAGGATATAAAAAGCTACACGTCTAGGATGAAGGACACAGCTAAAAAGATAAACCAAAAAGATTTTGACATAGTTGTGGCACTGCACTTTAATGCTTTCAACGGAACAGCTAGCGGTTGCGAAGCACTTTATTATCACACAAATAAACAGGGTAAAGCTAAATCATCTATCTTCTGCGAAAAATTCTGTCAGGCTACAGGTATAAAAAACAGAGGTGCTAAACCTTTAGATAGTTCAAGGGACAGAGGTTTTGGAGAAATTGCTTACACTAAAGCTACAACTTTAATACTGGAACCTTTTTTTGGCGACAATGATAAAGACTGCAAGAAATACTCTAAAACAGCTCTTTTAGAAGCCATTAAATCACTTTAATATGATAAGCATAGATTACAACATAACTAGCAACCCCTATTGGATACGTGTATCGGATCACTCATCTTGGGGACTTATTTCACAAGAACCTTCTATAATAGAGGTTTATAAACCTGGATATGAAACACCGGTTACGCATTATTATGACAAAGACAAAACTAACAGTTTTAACTCTGTTAACCTAAGAGTAAACTGTACGGACGGTGATTGTCCAGAGGTAGACAATGTTACATTACCTGATGGTATATACAAAATTATTGTTAAAGGCTCTCCGTCAAAATACAACAGAGAGAGGCAATATCTTAAGACTGACTTGTTAGAAATGGACATAGATAAAATAATAATTACATCTATCGAGAATGGAAGGTACTATGACATAGAAAAGCAACTTGTGGAGATAGATATGTATTTTGCAGGAGCACACTCTAACTTAAGGTTAGACAGGATAAGAGAGGCTAGTGCACTATATGAATCAGCAAGGAAAGCCGTAGATAAGCTTCTTAACTGTAAAAACTGTTATGACTGATGGGATGTAATTGTAACTCAGTAGAGTGCGAAAAGTCCCACAAGAAGAATGTGAATAACTTGATAGCTAGATTAAACACACTAAAAGTGTTAAACCCAAGTGGTGTGGTTGAATATAACTCCCTTTTAGACTCTCTGAGGGGATGTCCAGAAAAACAATACTTCTCAGAAGTAAAAATATACGTATACAATGAGTACGCAAAATATACTTGATAAGAACAACCTAAGTACCAACAGAGCCATGTCTGAATACTTAGCGTCAGAGTCTATAGAAATGTTAAAGAAAAGACGTTTTGACGTAGGCTGTCCGAATATAAAACAGCACAGACTTATGTTAACCTTGTACAGGTTATCTTGCGAGGATTGGTGTTCTTCTGATAGTGAACAACGAGATAGCATAAGAGAAGAAGTAATACTTAGAACAGCCAAAAAAATAACAGAATTATAATGGGAAATTGCAAAGATAAAATAGAGTATTCTTGCGGTAAAAAGGTGAATGCAAGATGCGTGGATTATGAGGGAAATCTATCAGAATGCACTGATTTAGGAGATTGCCCAAGTCAAAACTTGCACAATGTTTTAGAAGACATGAACAGGCAGTTAACTGAGCACTGCAACAACCTTAACCTGGACAACTCAGATGTAGATTGTTTATACACACCGGGTGTTAGACCAACTGATTTAACTCTTCCAGAGTTACTCACAAGTATGTCTACTATGATATGTCAAATAAGGGATTCTTTACCTTCTGATGGAGATTGTAACTCTGTCTATACAGACCCAATAGACTGTGCTAATCTAGATTACAAGTGTTTATTAGATGAATGTGGAGACTCAGCAGCACCCCAAAACTTAACTGAATTACTACAGTTAATGATTAATCAAATATGTAACAACGTAACAGTACCTTAGATATGGCAGAAGAATGTAACGATATAAATGTACCAACAGTCAATGAGGACTCAATAGAGTGTTGTGATTTATATTCAACCAATTGTATAAAATTAGCAGAAGCAGTTCCTTGTTTGGCTTCTGGGAAAGGAGAGACATTAACAACACTACTTAGTAGGCTATGTGACGTCATCCTAAATCAGAACACTATTGTAACTGGTTCAGATGGCATAGGTATAGACAGTACCACTGTCGACGGTATAACTACTTACAATGTCTCACCGCCTATAAGCGTTTACTTAGAGGTTGTGCCTGAATCAGATTCAGACATATCTGTATCTGCTCCTTCACCTGGTCCAACGGACTACTTTTTTCCTGTCGGATATGAGACTTTAACTTACACAAACAGTTCCACTGACACAAAGTCTTATAAAGTACACGCTTCGTTTGACACTCCAAAGACATCAGCTTTGGAAATAAACGTTGTTGATGCGGGTATAGTTAAGACGGTATCAGGAGTTGACACAATAGAATACGAGATGGGTATATTTTCGAATGAAGAACCAGCAAACGCAAGCTTTTTCAAAGTTGTAACATTAGCACCATCAGAAACAGTTTCACTCAAGTTCAAGACTACTGGATCAGATCAATCTATCATAAGGAATGCTCAATTATTAATAGAAGAAACAAAAATTTAAGTTATGGCAGAATGTGAAGGATGTAATCAGTACGACCCATGCAACCCAATAGACAACTGTTGTGAGGAGCAGGATTGTGGATGTACTTACACAACTGACTCTGAGTGTGTGAGGTATACAGATAAAGACTTGGAATGCCTAGGTTTACCTAAAGGTTCTACTGTGGAAGAAATATTGACTGCAATAGACGAAAGATTATGTAGTGTTTTGGATGGGTCTGATGGACTGTCAGCTTACCAAGTAGCTGTTGTTAATGGCTACACTGGTACAGTTGAAGAGTGGCTATCTTCACTAGTAGGTCTTTCAGGTGACTCCGCATACCAGGTATGGCTAGACGCAGGTAACACAGGCACTGAACAAGACTTCTTAGATAGTTTGGTAGGTGCTGACGGCCTAAATGGAACAAACGGAACTAACGGTTCTAACGGACTATCTGCCTATCAGATATGGATCAATGAGGGTAATACTGGCACAGAACAAGACTTCTTGAACAGCTTAGTAGGTTTGGATGGGGCTGACGGGTCGGATGGAAAGTCTGCTTACCAGATATGGATAGACGCAGGAAACACTGGAACACAGCAAGATTTCTTAAATAGCTTGAGGGGCGTTGATGGTACAAATGGAGTAGATGGTACAACAGGAGACTCTGCTTATCAAACATGGCTTTCTTTAGGGAATACCGGTACTGAACAAGATTTTATAAACTCTATGTCAAATAAATCTGGCATAGCTGTCTATAAAGACACACAGTACACTCAATTGGAACCTTTTAGTGTATCAGCAGATACTGACACAGTTCTACCAAACAATAGTGAGACAGTAGTAGATGACCAAAAACCAGATGATATATCGTCTTTTGTATCAGTAGTACCTTCATCTACACCTGGACTAGGCTATGACCATACTCAAGTACTAGGCAGAAGAG
>Ga0102945_1000068_pt1 | contig 36873 bp, 42 predicted proteins | sample SalPonred_H2O_MG_FD_78207 | JGI IMG/M metagenome (GOLD analysis project Ga0102945, IMG submission 78207) | Salt pond water microbial communities from South San Francisco under conditions of wetland restoration - Salt Pond MetaG R2_restored_H2O_MG ...
CTCTAAGGCACGCTGTTTGTCATTCCGAGCATCACGCATTAACTGCTCAGCCGAATTCATAGCAAATGCTTCTATTTCATCATCTACGCTAAAGTAAGGCTGTGATTTATCTCTTGCGTATGCACTTCCACGTTCAGACTTTCTGTCATAACCACGATCCTGCCTTGAACGCTCTTGATCTTTGTGTAGCAGTTCGTGGTGCAGTGTGTCCTGTATGCTTCTGATGAATTGCTTTCTGTTTTTGTTGTTCCAGGTTATTTCTTCATCGGGACTGTCAAACAACAGTTCTAAGCCTACAATTCCTTCGTGGTCGTCTGTCGGCGGGTCATAAAATCCTGAGGTAATTGCCATATCTGGACCCATATCATATATGGGTGAATTTCTTCTAATAACCCTAACATCTGGAAACTGATCTCCAACTATGTCTGCTACTTCATCGTGTGTCATTGTGCCCACTAACTTGCGACTGAGTGGTGCTACATTTACTTTTTGAGGTTGTGTGAGTTCTGCTATTCTCATCCTTTTAAACTCCAGACCCTTATGTTTTCGTCCCCACGCAACAGTGCCGCTATCATTCTGCCCACGCCGAATATAACGTCTCCGTTCGCCATAACGCTGGGTTTGGCAGTGTCAGCACTCATCTTTGCGTATTTGAAAAATCTATCTGGATTTCGATCATACACGGTGCCGCCCTTGAAGTCTGTGCCCCAGCGTTTGTTTATGGCATCTACAACCGGTTGTGGAGTTCTTGATACTGATCCCCGCATCCAAGGCTCACGCAACAGTGCTTTTGTGCTTACTTCAACGGGTTTATCGCTGGTTAGCCGAAGTTTTGTAAATACGTCTATGTCTTCTTGATCTGGATTGGGACGTTCGTCTATAAACTCCTGTGCCAGTTCTGTTGGCAAGGTGCGTATCCACTCACTCCATTCTTCGGGGGTGTTTTCAAGTGCTGTATCTATGTTGATGGCACCCATCTTGTCTGTTTCGATAACAAACTCCGAGATTCTCATTGATCACCTTTGACTGTCGTAGTATGCTTTGAATGCAGGTTTTATATAGGCACCGCCTGTGCCTGGCTTAGCACCTGCCTTCTCTGCCATCGCCGAAAGATATCGAAGACTCTGTTTTCCGTTTCTTTTTTCTAACTCTTTGACTAACTTTTTCAGTATGGATTGATCTATCTCGACCTCTTCACCTTTAGGTAGCGGATTTTTTACTTTTTCAACTTCAACTTCCACTGCACCTTCTGGAAACATGTTTTCTATGTCACTCTTGAGTTGGTCACCATCTCTTATACCGTAAGTATCATAGTTTTTGGTTAGGCTACCTTTGCCTGGGATTGTTATTTTGGTCTTATAGTATTCGTATCCTGGCTTTTCTAGGCTTGATTTCTTTGCCTCTACGGGTGCTTTTTTCATCTGTATCTTGCCAAGATCCTGTTGTTGCCCCGCATCTTTTTGAACCATTGTTGAAGTCTGTTGATCCGGCAGGGGACTGGTGTTGGTGTCCATACCGAACGCTTTGGCTACAGGTGCTAATCCCATCATTACAGCAAGAGCACCAGCACCTACTCTTTGTGCGAGACTTGCTTCTTCCAGTGTGTTCAAATATTCAATGTATTCGTGTAAGTCTTCAAACTGATATTCTCTGTCTTTGATTTGGTTTGTGCTTTCTGCGAGTATTTCTGCAATCTTCATTTCTTTTTCCTTTTCTTGGGAAACAGTTTCTTAACATTTTGATATTCACCGCCTACAGGAACATCAGCCGTGGCATTCTGTTTGGTCACTATGCCAACACCTGCGGCTTCTTCTTTTACATTTTCTTTGAGAGTAATAACACCACAGGCCAGTCTATCACCAGCATTACCTGTCTTTAATGATTCTGCATCACCGCCCTGGCCTAGATCGTCTTCATCGCTGTGTACAATTATAGAACGACCCACTACACTACGATCGCCAGCAAGGTCAACACGCTCTGCAATAATTTTCACAACAGCAACACCATTTTCATCGGCTGTGATATTCCCCAAATCGCCTACGTGACCTTGTTCTAAATCACCGTGATCTACTCCATCTGGATTATAGTGTGCACCAGCACTTTCACAACCCTTTGATAAGTCGCCGTATTCGTGAATATGGAATCCGTGTTCGCCAGGCTCTAATCCTGTAATCTTGCCTGCGATAAAAGTAGGTCCAGAGCCAGTCTGCTTAAAGAGCATAGTGCCTTTAACAGTATCAGAATGTTCTAATACACACACAGCAGACAGTGTATCGCTGTCTTCTGACAATTTGTTAACGCTTTCACACTGACAGTTTGTTGCCTTTGTTCTAGGACATCCGGATTCCTGTATTGGTTTTAGCAATGCAAATGCTTGATCGATATCTTCTTTGGTAATAACAAATTTGTTACCTCTGGAATGTATTTGCTGTCCTACAGTCTGTCTAAGAAGATCCGCTAACCTGTCTACGTCCTGTTCAGTTTCAACCCAGTCAACGATAGCATCTTTAATGTAACTAACAAGTTGTGTTCTGTTCACAACTAGATCGCTTTCTGTTATACCGTATTCTTTTTCAAATGCGTCAATGATTTCTTGATTCTCTGGACTGTTTTCTGACTTCAAATAATCATACAGTTTTTTGCCGCCGTAAAGTGCCGCAATAACAGCCGCCGCAGGAATCCCATAACGAACAATAACTTTAGCCACTGTAGGAACAAGAGCGTCATCTAGTCCGATGTCTTCTAGAAAATTGATAGCACTGTTTACGGTATCCCATATTTCGTATGCACCGTATGCCGCTGCCGTTTTGCCTGGATTTTTAACCACTGCCTTGCCTGTTGCTAATGCGGCTTTGCCTGCATTTTTAGCAACACCCTTGGCGACCTGTTTTGCACCTTCTCGGCTAAGAAGACGACTAACAACCGGAGCTCCTAAACGAACAGCGGTGGCCAGTGCTGGAACCAGCAGAGGAAATGCTTCGTTCAGTTGTTGTGTATCTTCGTTGGTTTTCTTTTTGCGTCCAGCACAATGAGCTTTCTGGCTGAAGCCTTTTGGGTTAGAGCAATTGATAGAGTCTTTGTACTTCTTGCTCCATTTTTCTGTTAGTTCAGTTGCTTTCATTGTCCATTAACTTTATTAATAATTCTAGTTCATCTATGCGTTTTTCTAGATCTAACAGTTTTTCGTCGTGTTCGCTATCTTCTGAATCACTGCGTTTTGATACTGTGGTAAGGTGCTTCAACAGTGCCGCTAATTCGTTTGGAGCATTTGGATATTTTGTTTTGAGCTGTATTAATGCTTTTGTGGTTTGCTGATCGAACCCTTTCATATAATCGTCTGCACGATCGTCTTCGTCATCTTCTTCTTTCTTTTCTCTTACTAAAGATTCAAAATTTCCCTGAATTCTTTCTTGTTGTATGTTATTTTTTTGTGCGTATTCGTCTACTGCTTTTGCCAGTGCAAAGTCTAGGATAGTAAGACTGTTTGTGTCTGAGGTGGTAGTTTTAACAGTTACTTCTGCAACATCCTGAACAACTTCAGCAAAGTGATCTAGGTACTCTGACACACGATTAATAAAGTCCACAAATTCTACAGCGTGTCTGTGATTTTCAGCAAAGTATTTTGCGGTAAGAATTCTGTGGTCTAGCATTTCCCAATCTGGAACAGTCTGTTCTTTCATATTCATTAGAGTTTCTTTATCCATAACAGCTTCTTCGCTTGGATTCTTTCTGAATTCTCCAACATTTTCCAGAATGGTTTTTATTTTCACTGTGTTCGATCCTTGTCGTCAATAGCTCCGCCACTCACCCACGCTGTACACGAACGAGTTCCGGCACATTTAAAATGCAGGAAGTTGCAATATCCCAAATCTGACTTGTGAATAGTGGCCATAACATCAGCATCTTTTTCGTCGCCTTGTGCACCGCTTTCAATGCAAGACCACATTTTGTCTGAAACGTCAAATGCCGCACAGTTATTGCACTGCATTGTTTTAGCCGTCTTTTCGTCTATGTCCCAGGTCTTGGCGGCTTCTTTCCAGTAGTTGCCGGGCTTGTCAGGATTAGCAGGACCATAATGATAATCGTCAATGGCTTTTTGACGATTTTTTAAGTTTACATCTATGTCTTGTGTAGCAATGGGGCAGCCTTTTTCAGCTGCCTCTACTAATCTGATATACTGTCTCATAGTTATTTTTTGATTTTAACACAGTTGTCAACACGCTTGCCACCTTTCATTTTGGTGCCCATACGCTTGTAGCCTTTCCAACAAACCTTGCCGTCGATGCCTTTTTGCTTTTCTTCATTGATATTTTCGTATGTTGCTTGAATGTTTTCAGGCATAGTGACAAACATTGGCTTACCGCAATCCGAACAGTTTTCTGGTAAACGATCTGGGTTACGAGTGTTTGGACTTGCACGAAGACTGCCAGGTGCCTTTACACCTTTTTCTTTGGCTTTCTTGCGAGCCTTGGCTGTGTCTAACACACCAATGCCAAGTCCTTTTTTGTCTGCACCTGGATCTAGATCTTTGTTCATCTGTTTTGTTTGATCGGCTTGCTTCTTCATCATATCAGCGGCAGCACCACCTTTAACAGTATAACCTATACGCTTTGAAAAGTTTCTGTCAAATTTGCTATCTTCTTCAAGATCGTCGTTAAGACCATACTTGCCTTCTTTGCCTTCAATGTATGCGTGTAGCGTCATCATCGTGCCGTGTACTCTGGCCAATTTGTTCTGGAACCATTCCTTCATTGGAAAATTTTGAAAATGTTCTTCTAACTCATCGCAAGCATACTTGATAAACTCTAGTTGTCCCATAGCCATTTCGATTTCAGCGTGAGGACCATCGTCGCTACGATCGTAATCGTCGTCGTTGCCTTCTCTAAACTTGTCCACTCCGGATCCAGCCCCTTTGGTTTGACTCATAGCAAACTTTGCAAACTTTATAAAGCCGTCTCTAGTACCAATCATATTCAATACTTTTCTTTTGTTTTCTTCGTTGAGAGCGTCAAACACTTTGGTAACAGCACTGGCGGTAAACATATCTACTTTGGATTTGCCGTCCATAAAACGTACTTCTTTTGCAGACTTGTCGCGAACAATAGCTTTTAACATTTGGATAACAGCAATGCCATCTTGATACTTAGAACCTTCGTCTATGCCTTCTTTAGGCTCTTCGTCCTCGTCAGCATCACCTACGTCGATGATTTTATCTTCATCGTCGTCTGCAAATTCGTTATCTTCTTCGTCGTCGAGCATATCTTCGGTATCCTGAGCTTTAACAGCAGGATCATCAGTAAACTTTTTAGCATAATCTACCAATTGGTCAATTATTTCTAATGACACACCGGTGCGATCTTCTAATTGCTCTGGTGTTCTAGCACCTGTGTTTGTACCAAACGCAGTAAGTTCATTACCTACTGTAGACATCACACCAGAAAGTTTTTCATCTTTCTGTGTAACTGCCTTGTCCATTAAGATTCTTCCAATTTTGGCTAAATCTGAACCTGAGTCTCTGTCGGCTTCAAATTGCATTGCTTTCCCCTTGTGTTTTTGCTCGCCACGCTTTACAGCTTGTTTTTTGTCTTTATGAGTTGCCGGTCTGTTGAATTTATTTAGATTCTTCGCTACTGGATTCTTCTTCGGATTCATCTTTACCCAACCCCATTCCTTTTCTTACAGCGGCATACAGATCTTCTGTGTGCTCGCCGGCTCCTGTCGCTTTTGCAAAAGCCTTGATATCACCTTCTGCGGCTGCCGCTCTAGCACCGCTGGCACTAATGCCACTTATGCCTTCAGCACCGTCTTCTCTTTCGCCACTGCTTTCAAAATCCAATGTTTCGAAATTGTAGTAGCCGTGTTCTTTTCCTTCAACACCGTTATATGTTTTAAGCATTTTTTGCATTGCTTCGAATCGATCGCTTCCTGCAACGAATGTTGCGTGTTTATAACCCTGATCGTACAAATAACTTGCGGCATTCAGTGCTGTTCTAATATTGGTATCTTCCACAATGTTGCCAGCAAAATCCGGAAACATTTTTCTTAAAAAATCCATTTTGACATCATACGATAACGGATTTTTTTTTCGATCCTGGCTCTGGCTGGCAAAAATTCGATAGTCGCCGCCAACACCCTTTACGGTATCTAATAATTTTTTATGCCCCAGCGTGGGAGGATTCAGTCTTCCGAAACAGAATGCAACGTGTTTTTCTTCTGATTCAAAAAGATCCTTAATTCTCATAATCGCCTCTGGCTATGTGTTTGTTTTGTTCTTCGGCAATTCTTTTAGCCAATGCAATTAGAGACCCTTTGGGGAATTTCTTTTCTGGTTCGTCAATTTGAAATTTGTCACAGTATGATTTCACACACTTTTGCACGGGCCTAATATATATTTTGTAAGCCTTTGGATGATTGCGATATTCTTGATGCTTACGAACTGCCGGGAATAGATTTTTAGTTAAAACATCACGATCGTTGTCGATATAAAACTTGAGATCGTCAATCCAATCTATATCTCCTGCTTCGTCTTTCGGTGCACCAATCGGTGAAAACATTTCTTTTAATAACATATTACCATTTCCTACAGGACCAATATCTTGCTTTATGTCTCGGTCCAGGATTATCACAATTGTGTCTAGCACGGAAGCTCTTGCGTCTTGCTGGATTACTTTTTTTAATTTTCATATTCGGATCGCCGAAATTTACTTTAACTACATTACCTTTGGGATTTTTGACATAGACTTTAAACTTTTTAACATCGCCTCTAGTCGGCTTGCCTAGTTTAACTTTACGGCCTTGATACTCCGCTTCTTCTAATTCTTCATCTTCTAACCACGGAAGTTCGCCGTAGGTTTCATAAAAGTCATTTCCAGAGTATGTTTCTTCCAACCACTCTTCTGTAATTGTATTTTCTATTAGATACAGTTTTTCCAATAGGTCTCGCATAGTATTTCCTATAAGGTTATACTGTATTTATCGTTTGACGCAGATTAGAAATTATAACGAATTTGTGTGATGGTGCCGTTGCCGATGTTGTATGCGGCACGGATCCAAAGAAACTGTCCAGTAAAGTTGCCAGTTACAGATCCGCTTTGGAACAAGGTACTGTCATTGTAAGCATCTACGAGTGTGTCGTCAATATCAACCCAGTCTGCTTCGCCGGGATACATTTCTAATGTACCTTGCAATTTAATTGTGCCCACAAAACTGTCAGTTTGATAAACAAAGGTATGCACACCGTTATTAACACGATGAAATCCTGCACCTTTGTTTTTATCTGAATAAGCAAATGTCGAATCAGATGCTTCTGTGGCAATATTTTCTACTAGTACTCGTGATTCAATGGACATACACTATTTATCGGTTAATACGTATTTGTTAACCTTGCCTACCGCCTGTGTATTCTTTAGACGCATCATTAACAGTGTGCCTTCGTCTTCCACAAGCACATATCTTCTGTCCCAATTAATGTTAGAATATCTAAACCAACTTTCAACCGCATCAGTAAACGTGACCCTTGGACGTTGCTCTTTCATCCACGCAATGAAACTTTCTTTGCTGTCTCTGTCTCTGACCTTGTGCGGAGTAAGATACACACGGTATTGATATCTGCCCTTTGGCAGTTTTTCTACAACACACACTCTTTCTTCTAACAGTTCTACAGTTTCTGGCTTTGGTTCGTATCTATGAACTAAAATAGCTGAGAATTTATGACTCAGTGTGTGATACAGATTCTCATCGTTAGTATAGATGTCTATCCAACAGTTTTCTACTCTTGTGCCGTAGTCCTTTTTTTCTTCGTATCCTGAAAGAACGCCAAATAAATCTAAAACATCCTGCTTGTTATTCCAAAGATTGTATTTAGATCTGCTAAACAGCCATCTACCAGGTGCAGGTGCAGGTGCAGGACCAGCGAGAAACTCTAACACTTCTTTTTTAGAGAATATCCTGGTAGCACTAATACCAGGAATATCCAGTGTTACTTTGTACAACCATTTGTTATAAAACTTTTTTGTGGTTGTTTTAGTTAACTTGTTCAGCATCGGTTTTTTCTTTCTTACGCAATTGTTTAAAAGTAAAATCTAATTCATCCTTCTTAACGGTGATACGTACTTCGCCGCCGTCTACTAATTCGCCGAACAGTACTTCACGACTCAACGGGCTCTTGACTTCTTTATCAATTAAACGAGCCAGTGGACGAGCACCCATTTTAGGATCGTAACCTCGTTCAGCTAACCAATCTTTGGCTTTTGTGTCGATTTTGATTTGAATTTCTTTATCACCTAACTGATCATTCAGCTCACCGATAAATTTATCCACAATCGCACAAACGAATTCTTGACTGAGTTTGTTAAACTTAATTACAGAATCTAGTCTGTTACGGAACTCTGGCGGGAAGAACTGTTTGATAGCTTTGTCGTCTTCCCCACTTCTTTCTAGGTCGCCAAATCCAATGGTGTTTCTTTCATTGTCTGCCGCACCTAGGTTACTGGTCATAATTAAAATACAGTTTCGACCATCTGCTTGTTTGCCGTTTGAACCTGTTACAAAACCATTGTCCATAAACTGTAGTAAAATATTACTCACGTCCGAGTGTGACTTTTCGATTTCGTCTAGCAACAACACACAATTAGGGTTTTCTTGTAGCTTGGTAATTAACTGTCCAGCATCTTCTTCATAACCTACATAACCCGGAGGTGCACCGATTAACTTGGCAACACTGTGTTTTTCCTGATACTCTGACATATCAAAACGTACCAACGGCATACCCATCTTTTCACTTAGCTGTTTTGCCGTTTCGGTCTTACCACAGCCTGTTGGACCTAAGAATAAAAAACTACCCACAGGACGGTTCGGAGACTTCAGTCCACTCTGCGAAATAAAGATTTTGTCTAACAATACATCTACAGCATCGTCTTGTCCAAACACAGAGGCTTTCATATTCTCTTCAAGCCCAGATAGGTTTTTGCTTTCTTTTTGTGCTACAGTTTCCAACGGCATATGAATCATTTTTGAAAGTTCGTACGTTACCTGCTCGATATCTACAATCTGTGTAATTCCTTCCTCTGCGGCATCAACGTCTCTGAGTTTGTAACGAGCACTTGCACAGTCGATAATGTCAATAGCCTTGTCGGGCAGTTTCTTGTCTGCCATATACTTGACCGACAGTTTTACAGCCTGCTCAATCGCCGCATCAGTAATGTTTACATTGTGATGCTCTTCGTAATATTTCTTAATGCCTTGGATAATTTCCACGGTGAGCTCTGCTGTAGGCTCATCGACGGTTACTCGTTGGAATCGACGCATAAGAGCACGATCCTTTTCAAAATACTTGCGATACTCTTCCCAAGTAGTACTCGCAATAACTTTTAGATTGCCTTTGGTAAGTGCTGGCTTAAGCATATTGCTGAGATCGTTGGCATTTTGTGTGCTTGATCCAGCACCACTCATCATATGAGCTTCGTCAATAAACAGAATTGTTTTGCCTTTTTTGTCTAATGCTTTTAGAACAGCCTTGATACGTTCTTCAAAATCTCCACGATACTTGGAACCTGCTACTAACGATCCGATGTCTAAACTGATAACTTCGTGGTCTTGAATAAATTTAGGAGCATTACCTTCGTAAATGTTTCGAGCAAGACCTTCAGCGATAGCAGTTTTGCCCACGCCCGGATCTCCTACCATTAATACATTTGCTTTGTTACGGCGAGCAAGAACAAGCTGAATTTCTTCGATTTCTGTGTCTCTGCCGATAACAGGATCGATCTTGTCTTTGCGAGCCTTTTCAGATAAATTATCACAGAATTGATCGATAATCTTGTCAGGCTTTCCTGAGCTGGTCATTTGTTCAATTGAGCCTTGTTCGTATTCTTCATCGCCTGTTAGAACTTCTCGAAAGTGTTCAACAAATTTTTCTTTTGTAATTCCGCCCTTTTGCAGAAAATAATACGCAAAACTGTTTTTCTCTCCAAGCACACTAATAATAACATCAGCTACTTCTAACTCGTTCCTGCCGCTGAATAGAACCTGTGTGAAACATCTATTAAGCACTCGCTCTACTGAATTAGTTTTTTCTGGTTTTGTAACAGGATCCTCAATTCGAATGTCGTTTAAATTGTTTTTGAGATAATGATCTAGATTTTGTTTAATGTAATCAACATCGGCACCGTATTCTTTTAGTGCTTCGTATGACTCATCATCTGCAAAAATAGAATAAACTAAATGTTCAATGGTGATATATTGATGCCCTAACTGTTTTGCATTGTCAACAGCGGAATCAAAAATTTCTTGCAGCTTTGCACTGGGTTCAATCATGTTATTTCTTTTTCCTTAGTTTCTTCATAGCTAATTTTAACTTCAATGGGGATACAATGTCAACAAAACATACACCATTTAGGTGATCTAATTCGTGTTGAAAACATTTTGAAAGATAGCCGTCAATTTTGACTTCTCGATAATCGCCCTTGGCATCTTGATATCCAGCAACAACCCAACTAGGTCTTTTAATGTGTAGATATAATCCGGGATAACTTAAACATCCTTCTTGGTCTAAAACCATTTCTTCGCTGGACTCAATGATGGCTGGATTAAACAGAGCAAATGGTTTTGGAAATCCTGGAATGTCTCTAGCACCCATTGTAAACACACGTTTGGTTATTCCAATTTGGTTCGCCGCTAACCCGATGCCTCTGTTGTTTAACATAAATTGGCACATTTCGTGCTCTAATTGTTCAGAATCTTGATCCAACCCGAAATCCCACGGAGTGCTAGATTGGGTTAAACTTTCGTGAGGTCCTAGTTTAAATTCCATGTTTAATTTCCTTGATTTTTTCTATCTGTTCGGCTGACAGATTTTTAGGTATTTCAACCTTTATTTTAACATGAAGATTGCCTTTTTTCCTAGATCTCATATCGGGTAATCCTTCATTCTTACAACTTAAAAGAGTATTCGGTTGAACTCCTTTAGGAATTGTAATATTAAGATTTTTGCCTTCTAGAGTTTTTATATCTATAGAACCGCCAATCATAGCTGTGAACGCATCAACTTTTACTTCAGTTTCTATATTGCTTCCTTTTCTAATAAATCTACTATGAGGAAGTACAATAATGTTTAGCATTAAATCCCCAGGAGGAAGTTGCCGTATAGCTTGCTCGCCCATACCTTGATATCTAATACTTTGGCCGTGTTCGATTCCTGGAGGAACACTTACATTTACTAAATTCTTTTTCCCGTCAGGCATAATTATCTCTGCATTTATGTCCTTGCCTCTAAGGACATCTTCTAGGGTAATTTCTATACCTACATTTATTGTTTTATTTTTACGTGCCTGCCCTTGAAAACCAAATCCAAAATCATGAAAAGGGTCGCCAAAATGAAATTCAAACGGTCCTTGACGATAACCTCCGCCTTGCTGGTTAGGATCAGCACCCATGTCGTACATTTGTTTTTTCTGAGGATCAGTCAGTATATCATAAGCTGATTGTATCTCTGCAAATTTACGGTCGTCACCTCCGCGATCGGGGTGATGCTTCATCGCTAGTTTGCGATAAGCTTTTTTAATTTCATCTGGAGTGGCGTTTTGAGAAACGCCTAAGGTGCTGTAATAGTCCATATAATATACTTAGCACCTTAGACAATGCATTTAAAAATTATTACTTAGACGGTGTGTCTTTTTTGCCTTTCTGTGCAATAGCATCAGCACCAAAGAACGCCGAAACTAATACAGCAATTGACGCAAAGTATGTTGGCGCAATGTCAGCAATAAGTTGAGCGGCCGTATCTAGCCCGAATGCTGATGTTAGGAAAATACCAATTGGGTAAAGTAATAGTCCGAACAGTGCAAACCATGCCATTTTACGAATAGCATCGCGTTGTGCATCTGCATCTTCTAGTTCCTTACGCTTGAATTCCAAGTGCATCTCCATTTCTTCTTTAGAGATATGTCCGTCGCCGTTTGCGTCCATACCTTCAACGCATTCTGCGTCAATAGTTTTAGTATCTGCCATTATAAATCGCTCCTCTTCAATGGTATATGTATTTATTTTTCTAACTTAGCAATCCGAGCTTCTAACTCGTCTATTTTTTTAGTAACATGTGGATACTTTTTACGCCAAGCATCCGTTGGTTGTTCTAACCAAGCCCAGCCATATCTTTCAACCAAGAAGTCGAGATATTGATCTACTTTGCCGTAGAACCAAATACCTGCTCTTGTGTCTTTGAGATATGCTAGTGCAATAGCACCAATGATAGAACCGCCAATAGCAGTCCAAATCCATAGTGTATCGCTGAACATTCTGTCAATCATTTCTAACATAACAAACCCTCGTTGTTATGTATATTTATTGGTTAAGTGGAGTTTCTGAGACCACAGTATCGTCTGCATTGGGATCCACAGCATCTTCGTAGTATACAATGATCTGTGTTTGTTGATTTATAAATCTACGCATCTCTGCAATGTTAAGCGCAAGGTTTTCATAGTCTTTCATTGATAGCGCGACAAAGGCAACTTCACCATGACGTTCTTTGAACTCCGCAAGGAAGTCGTCTAGTATACGTTCGTTAACAACATACACTCTTACATCATTGAGCTGTACTGGCTTCGGACGGCTCACTGTCGGTACTTGCGTCTTCTCCACTTTGGTTACTACTTTGATCTCCGGCTCTGGGCTGGGTATCAGACTGCAACCAGTTAGGTAAAGGGCGGTTAGCATCGCCGCCAGTATCTTCAATGATGCCGCGCCATAGTTTTGCTGTAGCGCCATTCATCTTCCCTTCTAAGGTTTCTGCATCTCGTAATGCATCTTGTACAAGATCTAATCTATTCAATTTGCTTTGTAGTTCGTCGCCATATGCTTCTGCGGCTTGTAGATCTGCTTGCAATTGTTGATTTAGTTCTTGAAATTTCGCCATGTCTTGTTGAAGCATTTCTATGCTTGCTTCTGATATTTCAACGGCTGTTTCTAGTTTTGCGTTATTCTCACGCAGTGTAGCGATTGTTGCTTGTGTAGTATCATAATAGTACTTGGCACCATATGCAAAGGTGCCAAGCACACCTACTATAATTAATATAGCATATATCTTGAGCATTACTTTTTCAGTCGTTTTACAAAGTCGATAATGCCGTCAAGTTTCCAACGGATAACCCAACCTAGGCCAAACCCAACAATGAATCCTAATGTCATAAACATTATGCATTGATCCCCACTGAGTATTCAGTCTTGCCGTCGATGCGAGTTGCTGTCAAGCACTCACCGCGATTGTCGCCGTCTGCAAGATATGAAACGTGTACCCAACCTGAATCAGGGATGCCTGGAGTATAAAACTCGAGGATCAGTTGATCGAATTCTAGGTTGTCACGAATCCATTCTGCAAGCTCTGCATTTGGCACACCCGGTACTTCAATGTCAGCCGCTTCACCTTTGCAATGCTGTGAACGTGAACTGCCGCCTACCGCTTCGTTAAGTTCTGGCGAACGATAGCCACTGTTGAGCACAGTAGGACCAAAATGATCTCTTACCTTTTGCACAACATTTTCAAACAGTGCAACTGCGGCATCTAGGTGCTCGCCTTGTGGTGTGTTGTCAATACCCTTTCTTTCTGCTGTTTGGCTCTTTGTAAACTCAGCCATTGTGAAATTTTCTGATAAACGCATTATATCCTCCTCTTTAGTAGCATTGCCTTATCTTCGTTGGTAAACAAAAAACTGTTACCATACTTACTTATTCCGTAGTCTCCTAAAACTTTAGTCAACCAAAACATTTCGGCGGTGGCGGTGTCGTCCATAGCTTCTGCACCTTCCAGTACACTCTGCGGATCGTCAACATCTATTTTTTCTAGTTGTATCTCTACACCAAACGGCTTTTTAATGGTAATAATGTTATCTTCTAGAACCAGATCGTCCATGAGAGTTTTATTGAAGAACGATTTAACTTCTTCAGTCTTTACTTTCTGAACAACATTTTCGTACATTTCTTTTGATGTGGGAATTTTGTTTTGTAAATTTTCTGTGGTAGCTTTCAACGCTTTTTTATCTTTGTAATAACGGAAGCCCCATTCGTCGATTCCCGTTAGCTTAGATGCACCATCGAGAATTTCTTCAATGTGATTTGCAAGATCTTTGGATCTGTCAATCTCTACAAATATGCTATATTCTCCGTCGTTATTTTCTCCAGAACTTATGTCGGCGTCTAACACAAAGTTATAACCTTTTTCCACAAACTCCATAAAATCTTTTGCAGGATAACGATCTTTAGAGCGGAAGGTAAGCACACATACGTCTGCATCTTCCCCCATTTTAGATTTAAATGCATCAATGTCAAAAACAGGTTTCACAAGATTTTTTAGATCGTTCTGTCTTAGACCTTCGTTTAACTTAGACATTAGGAACTTCTCCTTCTGGAGCTGCCTGTTCTACAGGTTCTGGTTGCATAGCGGTAGCGTTGATTGCTCCGTGATCTAGCATATCCTGAACTTTGTTTCGATCTAGCTGTTGGTATCCTCTTTGAATATTATGCATTAGTCTTTTAGGCATACAGATTTTAATCATCCAAACAGGTTCTAGGTCAATCTTTCCTTTTTTAGTCCCAGGACGAATGTCTCCTGGTTTTTTAATTTTTCTAACCGTTGAAAATATACTTTCTGCAAATTTAATTTCGCATCCATAATCCTTGAGTTTGACTCCTCCTCTAGGATCGGGCATTTTTTCTTTTGGCCACATAAATGTGCATTCAACAAAATAACGAGATTCTGCAGGTCCTTGCACAAGTTCTCCATCGAACCAGTTGTCGTAGACATAGATATCTAATTCATCTAGTACTCGCTCGAAGTCTTTGAGAATATTTAAGCTATTGTTCGAACCATAAATCTGTTCTACGTTAGCAATTACGTCTTTAATATCGGTCATAGTTTCTCCTGCATAGTATTTATCGTCAAAACATTATATTAAACTATAATTTTTTCCTTACCTTGTTAAATACTTTTGTGTTCGATCGCGGACACAGCTAAAAACAAGGTCCGTGTCTAACACAAACAAGGAGGACATACCTTTATATGAAGCGAAAAAACAAACAAGCAGGTAACACTGCTGAAAACATTCATTTCATGGATTCTCACAGATCCAATAAGAAACGAGTTCAAATATATCCAAAGAACATAAGCCAAGAAAACTATCTATTAAAACTTAATGAGGAGGAAAAACATATTGTATTTGCCATTGGTCCAGCAGGAACGGGCAAAACTATGTTGGCTGTTCAGTGGGCTATTGATGAATTAAAATACGGAGATGCTGATAAAATCGTTATTACTCGCCCTGCGGTGAGTGTAGACGAATCACACGGTTTCCTACCAGGTGATCTAAACCAAAAAATGGAACCGTGGACCAAACCCATCTTTGATGTATTCGCTGAAAATTTTTGTGCCAAAGAAGTAGAGAGACAAGTTCGTGAGGGGGTGATTGAGACGAGTCCACTGGCATATATGCGAGGAAGAACATTTAAGAATGCTGTCATCATTGCTGATGAGATGCAAAATGCCACGCCAAGTCAAATGAAAATGCTATTGACTAGACTGGGCCAAGGAAGCAAAATGATCGTGACCGGTGATCTACAGCAGGCCGATCGACCAAGCAATAATGGATTACTCGAATTCCTTGGGTTGTATAACAACTTCCAGAATCACCGCTATGTAGATATCTGTCATTTTACGGTGAATGACATTGAAAGACACGAAGCAGTTAAAGAAATTTTGGCAATCTACGGGGAGGATTAAACAGGAAAGGGGCTTCGGCCCCTTGCCTACCAAATACCCAATACTCGACCGTTGCCTGTGATAATAGCAAGACAAGTGACGATATGCAATATCACCCAACCCGTTCTTATAATAGCGACACGGTCTGCTTTGTGATCTTCGTCATAAGCCTTTTGGCCTATTGCTTTGCACCAGTACTCCCACATTAGGTATCGGCAATCATTTTAGCCAGAAGAAAAACAATACCAATGATTAACAATGTAAATCCGTCCATTATCCTTCACGCTCCAAGTCCCACTTTACGCGATTAGGTGGGGCAGGCTCTGACGTTTTGCGTTCTGCGGTGAACACAAAGAATGTGAAGAACACACAGGTGATCAGAGCAATGTGCCCAATGATGTTGTAGCCAATGAACAACAACTCTGCTGTGTAGATACCAAAACCAATACACCACATAGCTGCCAGCAGATTGCTAACCAGATACTTGTATTCCATGGGTGCGGTTTTTAGTGCGTTTTTTGTGCCATCCAATAGCCCATAGGCAAATGTGCCCAAGTTAATCCAACCAGTCATATGCTATTTCCTCTTTGATTTGTGTTTGTTCGTATCATAGACGTATCCGCCGACGAACACGCCTAGCAGTATACCTACTATTAATACTATAGCCAACACGGCCATGTGTCAACCTCTTAGAAAGATAGGCAACACAAAGATAAGAAAAACCAGCAACCAAAAGTTTAGATAAAGTCTATCCAATTTGTCACTCATTTTCTTGATGCGAAATACTTCACCTTCGATGTATTTCTGCAGGGTAGGATCATCCGTGGTCCGACGTGCTACTTCTTGTGCTTCTCGTTCATACTCATCGTCTGTTTGACCAAACATATTAGCCTCCGGGTTTTTTACTGAACAGTTCAGTTTTGTTTTCTATAGCAGAATATTTTTCGTATTCAGGTAACGGATCTTTTTCTTCGGTGATGTTAGGCCAGATCTGAGAAAAATATTCGTTGTGCTTGTACCACTTGTCCTCTGCGTCGTCTGTTGCATAAATTGCAAGCTCAGGACATTCTGGTTCACATACGCCACAATCGATACATTCGTCTGGATTGATTACCAGCATATTCTCACCTTCGTAGAAGCAATCGACTGGACAAACGGAAATACAGGTAGTGTGTTTGCACATGATACATTTATCATCTACTACATATGCCATTATTTTACCTCAAAAAATTTATTAAATATTTCATCAGGAACTTCGTACCATTGTTCTGCATCTTCGTAAATAATTTTAAAAGGATGTTCAAAAAACATCATGGTATGTCTGCTATTAGGATTCATAAAAAACGTTATTTCTATATGTGATTCAGTAAAAGGTCTACTATAATTTCGGCCTAAATACCAAGACTGTTCTGTATGTTCTTTGTTCCAATCTGGACCAAATTGTTTAGTTAAGTATTCGTACATCTCTTCGACAGAAGTTTTACGATTCTTAAGATGGACTGTGAAACTTTTTATAATTTTAGGCATTATAATCTCCCTAGTTTAATTAAGGTTGCTGCAAGATTAATTTCCGGATCAGCTACAAGTGTGTGATCTACTAAACCCTGCTTGATGATCAATACAGCCTTGTCTTGATTTTCATCTTCACCGAAGATTTCTAGGTTGTCATACAGCCAGCGATAGACTTCTTCCATTTCCTCTGCTCGAATTTTACCACACAGTAGTTTTCTAGCATCTTGGATCTTTCCAGCCTTGAAAAGTTCCACCATTTCGAACTTCCAATCTGCTTCCCCTTCATCTCCTTTGCTGGGTGCGTGTAATTCGCCACCGGAGACATTTTGCTGTACCATATTGATACACTTGCGAAGATCAGGATACGCAACCTTAACATAATTATCCAGTGTATCCAGATCAAATGCAACGTTCTCTTCTACAAGGATAGTTGCTACTCGTGCTGTAAATTCAGTTTGATCAATTCTTTCGATGTGGAATCCTTGACAACGACTGTGAATAGCAGGAATAATTCTGTTAGGATAGTTACAGGTTAAAATAAATCTAGCAGTTGCGTGATATTCTTCCATTACTCCGCGCAGAGCTGCTTGTGCGTTCGGCGACAAATAATCAGCCTCATCCAACAGCACAACTTTGAATGGACCAAACGGAATCATTTGTACAAAGTTTGTGATCTTATCTCGAACATCTTCCACTGAGTTTGTGCGACTAGCGTTAATCTCTAGCACATCATAGTCCTCAATGCCTAATTCGTTGATAAGTACCTTGGCCATTGTGGTCTTACCAATACCTGCCGCACCGCTAAACAGCAAATGCGGAATCGACACATCCTCAACCCAAGATCTAACCTGCGATCTTTGATGCTCGTCTCTAAAAACATAGTCTTCAATTGTTTTAGGCCTGTACGCCTCAACCCATAATTCTTTCATTCTTGCCTCTGCCAAGTGTTGTTTGTACTGTGAATAAATGCTCCTGCAAATTCGTATTTGTTCCAGCGTTCTGGTTCAATAAGCGAAAGCAAATATTCTTCTCCTGTCCAATATAGATAATAAGTTTCTCCTACTATTGGTATAAAGTTATACTTTGCATTATAGCAAAGTTCTGTGTCTTTTGCAAGATCTAATAGCTCATTATATTCTTTTTTGATTTCTTCAAGTCGTCGGTACAAATGATGATTCGCTAGTGGCACTCGTTCCTTGAACTTTGCTACATCAGGCACAGTGATAGCAGGGGCACCAACGTTGCTGCCGTATGGCAACATCATCGGATTATCTGCTACTCGATCAGGTTTTTTATTCGACATATGGACTGAGATTAGGAGGAGTCCATCCCTCGGGCTTTAATACTTTCCCGTCTTCACGCTTGCGTACCTTGCCCGTGTCTGGATCAATCTTGGCAAAGTTAGTACGCATTACTTCCTGCCAGGCACCTTCTCCGTCCCACCCTGCGGCACGAATAGCACCCATAGTAACAACAAGAATGTCAACTAGAGCATCTAGCTGTTCAACACGATCATTATCTGCTACAGCATCTACAAGTTCACGCATTTCTTCTTGAATAAGATCGAGATACATAGCATAGTTTTCTTCACTGGGCTCTTGGTCACACGCTGTTTGAAACGTGTCAATATCTTCGAATGGATTCATTAATACCTCTTATTGATCTACAAACAAACTAGGGTCGACATCAAATCCTTGACCGTCGTTATATTCGTTGCCGATGTAATTTGTATCTGGCTTGCCTTCGCCGTTCCAAATGCCTAAAACACAGTCAGGATCGATTTTTTGAATTCCAATTTCGCCGTCACCGCTGTCTACTTTGATTTTTCGACTCCATCTTCCGTGCTCGATTAAAATCCATTGTCCGACAGAAAATTCTTTTTGTTCTGGACCTACATCGAATACCTTTGCCCATCTAGGTTTTACACCGTGATTTTTTCCGTCATCTGATCCTATGATAATACCGCTCTCGGTTTTTATCTCGCCAAATTCCATTTCTGTTACAAGAACATCTTCTCCAATTGCTTTGATATTTCCTTGAATTGTATATAATGACATAGTTATACCTTATTTCCCGTCTTTGATCGATCTTGGATTTTTCTTGTAGTAATCGTCTAAAATTTCTTCTCTGGTTCTAACAACTTTTCCACCTTTTCCAATTTCATCGCCACGGGCATTAACTTTCATATTGCCAACCGCAGGCGTTGTTTCATTTTTGAGGTTAAGTTTTTCCATGTCAACTTCTTTACCTCTCATACTTCTTACAATTCTAGCCATTTGTTTCTCCTTTAAAGAATTCTTCTATGGGTATGTCGTATTTTATGCTGTCAATTTTATGAACTCCGAGCAAGAATAGAACATAACTTGCCACGCTTGAACCACGACCCACACCCCACACTATGTTGTTTTTTCTAAGTGTATCTATCACGTATTTAATAGCCTGTAGCACAGGAATAAAATTATTTTCTCTGTATAATTCTAACTCTAGTTCTACCCTGTTCCTTTCTTTTTCTGTCACACACAAATCCAAACAAAATTTTTCAACGTCAAGCGATTTGTACTCTTCGGGAATAAACCAGTTTGAAGGATCTACGGTTGTCTGTGGTACGGGATAGTCTAGATATTCTTCGGATATTCTGTCTAGGTATAGTTTGACATCGTCAGCGGTATTGCATCTTTCTAAAATGTCGACACCGTGTGTTATTATACCTTCAACTAGCTGATCTGTTGTGTTAGTCCACATTAATTAGTTGATCCAAATCGTCGTCGTTGTTGTCTGATAATTTTCTCTTCATAGCACGTGATTGTAGTTCATCTCTATATATTGTAATAAAGTTTTGAACCTGTGTCAAGAGATTATTATTGCCAAGACGAGCAATTTGGTAGTATTTTTTTGTAAGCTCTGAAATCTTTTGATCTAGATCAGTTTCAGAAAGCTGTGATAGATCTTCCATGAAAGGATTAATCATTCGCTAAACTGTCCTACATACTTCATAAACAGTGTATTCGAAACAGGATGTCTCCACACGTCGACTATAATTGGATCAGTAGTACTATTAACAGTTAGTGTCCCAGGAAAGTCAGCATCTTTTTTAATAATAGTACCTGCAGATGTTACAAAATTAATAGTCCAAGATCCGCCAGTGCTGTATAATTCTAAGATTACATGCCCAGCTCCGTTTTCTACAGTTTCAGTGCCTGCAGGATCTCCAGGGAAGTTTGTAAATTCAAATGTTTTATTAGAATTTATATTAATAATGTGATAACTACCTGATGTAAAATCGATTTCTATAGTAGAGACACTCGGATCAGGAGTTCCTCTATCATTTGCTAACATACTGGTATTTTGAAACACAGCATTTTCTATGATATTTGAATTAAAATTATTGTTTTGGTCTAACCTTGCACCGTTATCTTCGATATCTGTAATTTCTTCTTTTGAAATTCTAAGACTGTTTTTGATGGTGTCAAAGTTGTCTCTGAAAACCTGTGTATCATTATCTTGTCCTGCTACAGGAAAGTTTTCATTAATGCTTAGGTAATTTATTTCACTCACGGTAATTTTTCTCCACGTTGCGGAAATGCAAGGTATTTATCCTCAAATTCTCCGTCTATTACATCTATTATATATCTATCTGCTACAAAGTCAATAGATTTAAAATCAAAGCTACTTGCTCTGATTCTTGCCATTATGCTGTCTCCTCTACCCGGCTTGGCATAGCATAAAACTAGAGCCTTGGTATAACCTAATTCGTATTGTGCGGTATCTTGAATACTTCGCATCCATAAAGGAAGATATGTTCTATCTTGATCTCCAACACTTTCTATTCTTTCGCGCATATTTCTAACACTGTTAGGAAATATTCTTTGATGATCTGCATCACTTACGAACGGAATATCACTATCTATACTAATTGCATCATAGCTTACTAATACTTTGCTTTCTATGTTATCTTTTAACTCTACTGTATCCTTTATACTTTTTCCGTTTTTTTCGTATTCATCGATTACATCCACATATATAACTTCGTATATCGTCTCTTGTGTCGTAAGGTCTTTTGCTTTGGCTTTTCTAAGATTTCCAAATCGAAAACGTTTTCTGTAATGGTTTCTGCTAATAGCCTGAACATAATTTACAGCTTCTACACTTTCTATGCCGGCATAAATTAAAACTTTTAAATCTGATTGCACACTAAAGTTTGTATCTCCGTACCTGAAAAGATCGTTAGGCTCAAAAATAGTAGCATCGGTAATAAAATTAAACCAATCAAGTCTTTTTTCTTTAGATTGTAACGCTCGTAAATATAAATTCGCAAAAGTTTTTTCGCCTTCTGCATTTACTGTGATAGCGAAAGTTCGACTTTCTTCTGCAAAATTAGCATAGTCGGATGCTTTTATTGTAATGTCAAATTTTCTATCAAATGTTGTAGTAGCTCCGTCGAATGTGGTATTAAAAGTTCGTGAACCGCTAGAATCAACCAGACTCGAATCAGCATCGTAAAATCTAGTTAACCCTAAGCTGTCATCATCTGCAAACTGTTGTACTTTTCCTTGTATTACGCCTGTTGGTAAAAATGAAAGCCCAGGAGGAAGATCTCCGTCTACTAATTCATAGTTCACTCGTCCTCCATAAATTGTCGATTCTGCTTCAACACTTAGCAAACTAGGACGATTTGGTTGAATAGTTCCTAGGTCCGAATCTGTCTTCCAAGTTATTGTGCTTTCAAGTTCTCCTAGCAGGTCAAGAGTGAATGTGCGAGAAGCAGACGAAAATTCCGGAATCCAATATTCTGTATCAGTATTCGGCGGAATATTTCTATGTTCCTGAATACATATGTAAATTAGTCCTAGAAATCTAACAGCTTGATCGGGTTGATATGTTTCCTGTGAACTCCAGTCTCCAACTAGTGTGTAATCTGTTGTTACTGTGGCATCTAAATTTATCGCAACTACTGTAAATTTATATGATTTTGTAATAGCAGATTGGTACGGGACAGCACCTGAAATATCGCCAGTAACACTATCTAATGATACACCCGGCGGCAACGTGCTAACACTTCCGTCAGGATTCGATTCTTGTAACAAATACGCTGTTGTTCCTCTTAAACTAGGAGGATCATATACATCTAACGGAATTGTGAGATAGTTATTCGCTCGCCATCTTCCCAAATACGGATCAGTGATCCAGAATGGAAGTCTATCAGAAGTATTATCTGCTTGAAATAGATTGGTATCGACCTGAACAATATTGTTATCTGCTTTTAAAAATTCTTCAGTAACTACATAAATTTTAAACAAACGAGTTACCACATTCCTACCATCAGTGACGGCAACAGTAAATGCATATGCTCTACTTAATTTTCTTGGAACTCTGCTTGTTTCTGTATAATCGAAATTATTAAGATCGTACAAATACGAATCATAGCCGTTGGTATTTAAATTTCCTATGTCTAGAGGAGCAACATCAAACGAACCTGTGTCGTATGCACCTGTGTTATCATTGTTAAACACGATAGAAAATACCGGATCGGTAAATCCGGAAATTCTTCCGGATCGTGAAATGCTTAGTCCTGGTGGTAATTGCCCTGCATTTGGAAACAAATAAAATTCCAGGCTGTCTCCGGCAACAATGTCCGGGTCAACCACTTCAAGTTGAAAGTCTACAAAAGCGTTATCTAAAACAAAGTAGGCATCGCCGTTGCCAACATTTAGAAATCCTTCCGGAGTGACCCATTCTGGAGCATCAGAACCATCAACTGAAATTTTAAATGTTCTATCTTTTTCGTCAATTCCGTCACTTGCACGAATAACAAATCGACTCTCGGTAAATTTTGTTACTTCAACCGGAGTTCCTACTATTAAAGAATTAAAAATTCTTAATCCTCTAGGAAGATTGCCAGCAATGATGGTATAAGTTACCGGACCAGAATCAGATGTTGCAGAAATAGGAATGCTTACGGTTTGTCGTTCGGCGTATATCCCTAAGTCGCCTGCTGGAGTAACCCAATTAACTGCCAAGTTGGTCTCCTTACCCTATTACGCCGCAATCTAAAACAAGAGTACCTTCGAATGTTAAAGTTCCGAAATCGATATTAGAAGTCGCAAGAGATAATTGAGTAGTATACTTATATTGTGCATCTGAATCAAAATTTGTAGCAGGAGTTGCTGATTCTCCAGGAAGAGGCACTGGGTTGCCTCCGGGAGCTGTGACTTCTCCTAACGGACCAAAATCGTAATATGAAATTATTTCTGTAAAAGGAAGACTTGTTGTAAATCTTATGTCTGACCCGCCATTGGTGCTTACAATAATATCTTTGGTTTCGGTAATCGCTGTTGCAGAAGCTCTACCTCCCATCGTTAGTCTAGGAAAAGCAGATGCTCTTACAGTACCAGAATCAGTGTCAATTTGTACAAATGCATCAGGTGCATCGTTGTTTATAATAATACTTTCGGGGTTATCTACTAAATTAATATTATCGCCGCCGACGATGCTTTTAAATTCTAAATTTCCGTCAACTTTTTGTCTAAAAACACCAGCACCATTAATTCCAACATTGCTAGCTGTAAGACTGAGTTCGGTATCTAACTCGCTAAAGTTAGCATTAACTTTCTCAAATGCGGTGCGTAGATCGTCGCCTAGTCCGTCATTTACTCTGTTGCCGATGTTTATTGTTTGAATTGCCATTTATATGCTCTCTTTATAGTATTTACCGTTAAGTTCCTATCACCATAAAATGAAAACTATAACTACCGATGCTTTCATCTTGGAAAGGCACAACGGTCCCGCCACCCGGACCTATAGAATCAGTTACAACTCGCCATGCCTGGATTCTAAAACCGTTAGTTGATAAAGAATAAACTCCGCTAAATCTAGGTTGCGCGCCAGTATCCATAACAACATTAACCACATAGTCGTCGTTGCTCATTGGAGTATCGAAACTAATGAGCAAGTCGTTGCCAACCGTCGATACTGTAAAATTGCCTGAACTATTTCTTATACTAGTACCGTCGAGTTTGCCCCAGTGTGTAATGATATTTCTACCTTCAACATTGGCAGGAATTGTGCCAGTTAAATTATCTGCTGAAATTGTTCCATTCACACCATCCACCAATACGGTGCTGTCATCTGCAAACACGCTACCTTCTATATCTAGTGTTTGTGTAGGTAATACTGGAAGTCCGTTATTTTGTATTGCGACGCCTACAATAGAAGCATAATCTAGATCGTTTGTGAGATCGCTCAGAGCACTAGGTATAGTAGGAGTGTCGGTGATTTCATCGTAGCTTACAGTGGCTCCAACATCTGCACCGCCTATTTGCAGTTTACCGTCTACAATGCTAAGGGTAGTGCCGCCTAGGTCAATAGTGCTGCCACTAAGGTATAGATCACGGAAACGGTTTGTTGCACTGCCTAAATCTGCATTCAAATTTCCTGTAGGTAAAATATCTCCACCTACAGTTAAGTTGCTGGTTATTGTGGTTGCTTGATCTATGACTACGGCACTGCTATCAGTTGTGGTAAGTGTGCTGCCTGTAAATTCAAAAGCACCTAGATTTAGATCTGTATCTAAATTTAGTCCTAGTTCTGTGTATAGTTCATCGAAATTAGCATTAATTTTAGCAAAAGCAGAGCGTAAATTATCACCTGTTCTATCGTTTGCTGAAGTTCCTACGTTTACAGTTTGTTTTGTCATTTATTACGCTCCAGTTCCGCCGTTCAATGCTTTCACAAGTGTTGCTAATCTATCTAATGCTTCACCTACAGTTGTTGGAGCATCACCGTTCCAATCACCAGGTGTTGCAGGATAATATGTTAACGTTCCATCAATTCCATTTACCAACAGTGTCGAGTCATCGCCAAAAACTGATCCTATAAATGATCCTCTGATATCGTCAGAATGTACAGGACCTACTATTAATCCTTCAGCACCATCTACAAGTTTGGTAGAGTCATCTGCAAACACCGATCCGGTCATATCTCCTGTGTGATAACCGGTTAAGTTCCCTGTGATTACTGCATTAGCAATATTGACCAAAGATGTATTTGATGTTCCTATATTGATAACGCCGTTTTCTACACTGCCAGCACCACCTACTATAGTGACGCCGCCACCGTTACCAGCACCACCTGTGCCGCCACTTATTGTTGTTAGACCACCGTTACCTGCACTTCCGACACCTCCGCCGAAACTTGCATTACCGCCCACTGAACCAGTCCCTCCGGAAATAACTAATCCGCCGCCTGGACCGCCCGACCCAGTTCCACCGCCAATGCTTACCACGCCGCCAGTTCCTGCTGTTCCTGTACCGCCTCCTATAACAACCTGACCTCCAGTATCAGTACCGTTAGCGGCTCCTATAGTAATTGTTTGCCCGGTAGCATTTAAATTTCCGCCTTGACTAATAATAAGATTGGTTTCTATTACACTTGTGTCTACATTACCAACAATCTTACCTTCGACTGCATCTACCAGTTTAGTACTATCATCAGCAAATATTGATCCTGTAACATCGCCTGTATGATAGCCAGTTAAGTTTCCTGTTACATTACCTGTTACATTTCCAGTTAGGTTGCCCGTGATGTCTCCTGTAACATTTCCGATTAAATCACCAATAAATCCGCCAGGGGCATATATTTCTTGATTTGTAGCATCAACTAAAATAGACGAATCATTTGCAAAAACACTTCCGGAAATATCAATGTTCGGATCAACCCCAACGGTCAACGTATCAGTAGCAGCATCACTACTCATAACTATTCCGTAGCCTTGTACAAATGTAAATGTGTCGTTTACAGAATCCGATTCGATAGTGTTTATCAGTAAATCGCCCGAGATTACAAATCGAGTAAATGCCGATGTAGGGACCACCCCTGGATTTACCTGTATCTGCACCTCGCCGTCTGTTGTGTTCGCACTGATACCGAAGCTGCCAGTTACTGATAAAATACCTGTGTTTGTTATTTCTATATCACCCGATGTGCTATCTACTACAATTCCGCTTCCGCTTGCTCTAGAATCCGGCAGAGTAGTACTATTAGTCACACTAGTTACACCACTATTTGTAACAGTGATACTACCGGTTGATGTGTTAACATTTATTCCTGAACCTGCTATTAATTCAGTAACACCGGTGTTGTCGATGGTAATGCTTTCTGCCGAACTATCAACAGTCAGTTGTATAGCGGTTCCGCTTATCAGATTCAAACTATCTACGAATTCGTCAGCAACAATTACTTGATCATTGTCAACTTGTACTTCTTTGAAGAATGTTTTGTTTAAGTCAATTATTAATTGTCCATCAACAGTTGAATTAAGTGGAAGATCTACAGTTTCCCCAATTCCTTTAATTTGAGCGGCACCTAGCCATAATCCGTTAGTTTCGCCTATGTCTTCGATATATTCTCCAAGATGCAATTCTTTCCATCTATAAAAAGAACTTCCCAAACTTAGTGTTGTTGTTTCGCCTGGTATGATGCTTGATTCGAAATTTTCAAAGTCGAGTGCGGTAAAATCAGTCAGTCCTTGAATGGTGCCGCCGCCGGAAGCGTATGCATCAAAGCCTGAGCCGTCTACTGGAGCGGTTTGAGAAGAATCGGTATAAAGATCAACTTCGTCCTCGCTAACTCGTCCGGCATAGTATGTATTTCCGTCTAATTGACTTATTCCTGTGTTGTTTATAAACACCTGCTGTCCGCTAATAATGCCGGATTGATTTGAAGTTAATACAATTCGAACCGGATTATCTAGTTCAACATGTGCAATATCAAATGCAATTGTTCTTCCTAAAGAACTTCCAATTATTGTGAAGTTTTCATTAATTTGTTGAAAAGCTTCATAAACATTGCTCCAAAGAATCGGTGGTGCACCAATGCCGATGCTATTATCGTATGCCATTTATGATCTCCCTACCGCTACTTCAATTGTGCCAACATGTTCTGAATTATAGTTTTCCAATGCTTTTCCTAATATTGTACCTGTCTTTGCGTCACCTATTACAGCACATGCAACACCTTGGATTTCGCTTGTGGTAATAAGATCACCTTTTTCGATTTTGCCAACCACTTTGCACAACACTCGTCCTGCTAGTGCTAAAAGATTTTTATCTCCTGGACATGCACCATTCATAATGTATGCTGCATTATTAGAAATAACCCCGGCTACTTTTGTATCTGCATATTTTGTTGTTGTAGTGACTTCTTTATCGCCACCGAATATTAACACAGTGCCTGCTTCGTATACAGCATCGCCTTCATAATATTCTGCAAGATCAGCAGCATATGTAGCTTCAAATGTACTGTTCCCGACCAGTGTCCACGAGCCTTCTATAGATCCAGCTTCACCTTCGCCTCCGGTTGTAATTGCGGTTGTATTAACCTGCGAACACTCTATAGGTGCTAAACCTTCACCGTTCTGAGATCTAAAAATGTGATCGTCGTTCCAATATTCATTTCTGGCATCACTAGCAAACTCGCCATCGAATAACAATATACCGCCAGCTCCGGGAGTAGCGTCAGCAACCTCGCCTCCGTAGGTATACATTTGATTGTAACCACCACTTGCAGTTGTAGAACTATCAATTACAGGGAATCCATCTATATGTAGTTCTGATAAATCTGCAATTCTTGCACCAAAATCTCCATTTACATTTCTAACTATAAGTTTACTGGCTTCTGGCGCCGCCGCGGTTCCTACAGCCATATCTATTATAGAATAGTCTCCGTCACTCGAAGACGAAGAAGAATTGACTCTTCTAAGGAATCCCGTACTTCCGTATTGATTTTTCTTGATTGCCCCACCGAGGTCAACAACATTAGCGAACGTTACTTCACCGACATCGCCGGGAGTAGTAGCAGAATTACCAAGAACTGATCTTGCAGCTAGTGTTTCTAGTTTACCTCTTACAATTCCGTTATCTGTAAGTTCAATCCAACCATCTGTATCATCAAATTCGGCACTATTAAAGCTTGCTATGCCTAGGGTTGCTTGAATAGTCTGTTCGTCTCCAGTTTGTGCCGAAGCTCTAGTACCAGCTTTATTCATATTAAGTTTACTTTGCAATATAGCTTCTGAAGTAAACTCTGTATTGTCTGTTGGAAGTTTTATATTTGCATCGATTATGGTGTCATTATTAATTTGAACATTGATTTGATTCAACGAAGAATCAACTCCTGTCCTTAAATCAAACGTAATATCTCCAATTACCGTTGCATTTACTGAATTATTTCCATCGCCCGTAAAGACTAAAATATCTGATGAAGACGTATTGTTGCCTGCGTAATCTTGGAAATTTTCAAATGTCAAACTTCTTAAATTTACAGCATCTTGCGGATTTGCTGGATCTGACAATAATACAATTTTGTTATTGCCCAGGCTCATGTTTTCACGCATTGGCAATTGACCAGACAACGCCATGAAACCACCAGTTAACGATGGAATCATATTTTCATCTGGAACAAGTGCGCCGCTGTGTGTGACACCTAGCCGTTTGTCGATATAACCTCTAACAGCGTTTTCTGTAGGAACAGTATCAGTTGCATTGTCTACAAAGGTATTGTCGACTGAAAATTCAGATACCGCAACACCTCTTTTAAATCCAATACCATCTAAATTTGATAATGCGATTGCCGCAGAAAATGTAACTCGACCAGTTCCTTGATCTACAGTAAAGAACGGTCCAACACGGAAATTACCAAATTGGTCAGTGGTTACGTAGAATACACGACCAACATCTCGCTCGTCAACTTCGCCTTCTTGGTCGACAGGGTTAACCGGACCTCCGAAAATTTCATTAGGATAGTTTGTGTCTGCATATGATCCTGTTCCTATTTCTAATAGATCATGAGAAGTAACACGAGTTAACGAAATTCTAATAGTAAGTCTGCCTTCGGCGCCCAAAGTTCTAATAGGAACTGCACCTTTTGCATTGTAAGAACCTTCGTACTCTATTAATGAATCAACTAACGGTCTATTTAGAGTTACTCGCCCAAATGCTTCACCAGTAGCCACTGTATTTTCATACGCAGTTACAATATATTCTTCTCCTTTAAAGAGAACTTTACACCCGAGTACTCGAGATTCTTCTTCTACAGGAACGGCTGTAACCGCAAAAAATTCGTCGCCTGGACGACCGTATATGAGTCCTACCTTAGCAGAACTGGTATTTCCGCCTCCCTCAGTAATAATTTCTTCTGTTCCGGCTAAATTAGGCGGAGCAAAACTAATAGTAAACTTAGTCGATCCGGCCCCTACACTGTCGGGGTCGGGATCAAATACAAAGTACTTTAATTGATTCGATAGCCCAGTCGGAAAAATATCTTCATCGTTATTGGTAGCAAACCCGATCGAATCGCCCTGACTAAAACCGTGAGCACCGGATGTTGTAAATACTGCAGGGTTAGGAGCACTATCAGTTTGAATTGTAACATCGGTAAGTGATACAAATTCACCAGGTTGCGCTAAAGTAAGATCTATATAATCATAATTTTCTCTTAATATTGTGTCGGTTATTCCGTCCACACTATAAACATGCTTTCCTGAACCAGTATCATCTAAACTTACAGGTGCGCCATCTCTGGTCTCTGCTATTCTAAAACTTAATGTTTCTAATCCCTCCGGAGAAACAAAATACACCGTGTCGTTGTCTATACCAACAGGAAGTGTTCCTGAACTATCGAAAATCAGTGAGTAGTTTACTGTTAATTTATGAGGAACAACAAATTTAGTTGTAAAAATACCCCCTGTTAATGTTAACGCACTGCCGCCGACAGCAGCACTGAGTTTTACTCTTTGATAGTCTACTAATTCTGTAACAAAATATGTTACTCCCTCAGTTAACCCGTTAGCTGTGGTTTGCGGAATCACCGGATCGTCTAAACGAAGACCAGTATTAAATTCAAACACAACGGTCTCATTGTCACTTTCTATTTCTGTTGCCTGTGCAAGAACGGTAACATCTGTAGGACTTGTATCTGTAAACTCTACTTCGAAAGGACCTCTTTCGTCTTCAACTGCATCAAATTGTAACACTCGATATACAGTATCCGGTTGCCCTTCTCTATTGCTGGTTTCTGTCAATACCAAACCAGTTGACGGTCTTACCGCAACATCTTCCAAGCCGCCAGTAAGCACAATTTTAGAATTAGATCTAATGGACATTTTTGTTCCGTTTGGAACAATAGCAAATAGTCCGTCACTAGATGCCTGTCCTTCATCTTCCTCATCTTCGCTAGACAAGTTTAATCTGGCTACGCCTTCAGGCAATCCCGATGTATCCACACTCGTAACTGGGTATCTAAAAATTAAATTTCCGTGATCTACTTCTAATTCTGCATTACCTCTCGGAACATAGTCATAGTTGAATACAAATATTTCTTTACCGCCTGCCTCATTTTTGTAGGTAGCATTTGGAAAATAACAATCTACTCTCTGTGCCAAGTCAAAAAACAAAGAGGTAGGAGTTGGAACTTCTAATGGATCCGAACCTTCTGCAACTAATGCATATACACCGTGAGCAGATGAGCCGCCTACCGAACGTATTTGCGCACCGTTTATGCTCATATAAGATGTATAACAATAGTATGTAAACATAGATACAGCTTCAGTTAGTCCGCCGTTTGTTGCCAACAGTCCATACCCCATATCTGCTATCTGAGTAAAGTCGTTGGATAACATAGATCTATTACCAGGCATCAGGATTTCAAAAAGATTTGCATTTTCATCAACAAAATCAATAACTTGACTTTGAATTGAGCTTTTTTCAGTCAACAGTGTAGTTCTAGAACTTTTTGCAATCGTAGGATAAGTGTACGCATCTAGATCAGGATATACAATTGTTGGCGCTGAGCCTGTACCGTTATTAACAATATCACTTGTATCAGCAAGAAGTGTTTCAATTTCAGATTGAATAGTAGCATCTGATGCAGGCAAACTGGTATCTTGAGGGACACTACTGTAATTAACACCAGGAGCACCATTGACGATTACGGTCTTTGCAAGATCCTTTAGATAATCAATCGAATCTACATATTCGTCCTTGAGATCTGAATCAATCTGTAGTTGAATCGCATCTCCAACGCCGTCGTAGTATTTTAGTCCGGCATCAACAGTTTGACTATTACCTCCATACAGTACATCATACACGAGTGCTTCTATAATATAGCGCATATCTCTTTTAAATGTGCTGATGTTTATATCTATGGTCGGGTAGGTGGTCTGCAGATATCCTGCAACTTCTTCCTCGATGAATTGGAAATTTGCTAACAAAATATCTTTTGCATTCGATATGTTAGAAGCAACACCTGTGGGTTCTGTAAATGTGAGAGGAGAAGCAAAAAATGCACCTCTATTAATCACGGTAGTAATCAAGTCTCCGGATAAAATTACCTGATCAGCGAGAGCCGGATTTACTTCCTCCGCTGCTAATTCGTGTGCAAGTGTAATTGCTCTTGCTGTTATATCTTGTTGATTTTCAATTACTTCGGCAGCATTTGCTAATCGATATGTAAGAGCAGATTTTCTAGAGTTGTAGTTGGTTCCTAATACTAGATCGTAGCCTAGTCCGTCTAAAATTAAACCAACATCTCGACTGCATATGTCGTCGTTGTACTGGAATACAGGAAACGGATACGGAGTTGTTTCATCGAGCACTAACGTTGCTGTTGAACCGCTCGGCGAGTAAGTAAAATCTCTTACGTAGTTTATACGATAAATTGTATCGCTAACAATAAATGATGCCGGAAGCTCTGGGAACCGGTCTAAGCCGCCTACTCTCAAACGTGTGTTTGAATCTTTTGATAATATTTGGAATTCTAAATTACCAGCAAATCCGTCAACAAACATTCCTCCTGCAAATATTTGAGCATCAATTGATCTAGAAAAACTTGCACACTCTTGTGCATACGGAGATTTAGCAAGAATCTGTCCTTGTGGGTCGAGCACAAGCATGAATCCACCATGGCCTTGACAGGTAATTGCCTGCCATCGTACTGTATCGTTAGCAAGGAAAACGTCCATGGCATTGTTTTCTTTAGGATAGTTAACACTTCCGCTGCCGTCGATTACATCTATAAATGAATCGTGTAAAAACCCAATAACATCATTTATACCGTCCTTGGAAATAAATGCACCGTCAATTATTTGCGGTTCCTCGGTTTGCGAAAGACTGGTAATTTCAGAGTTTTGTGTTATAAATTCTAATAAAGATTTTAATCTATTGAATGCAGCGGTAGTTTGCGATAGTTGCTCGTTGATAAACTTTCTGCCGCCAGCGTCTTGATAATATTTTAAGCCCGACGATATAGTTCTATTATACTCTCCGTATCTTAAATCAAATATATAGGAATCGACAAGGATTCCTATATTTGTTTTAAATTGTTCAGAATCATACTCGAAAGATGCAGTAAACGGAGCAGTTTCGTTTTCAACTTGATCGGCAATCCAGGCGATTATTTCATTTTGTAAGAATTTTTTGTTAAGAGCGATTAAGTCAGCTCCTTTATCAAAACCTCCCGGATTGTTTATTTTAGGATAAACCGGCTGACTAGTATCTTGTAGATAATGATAACCAAAAAATCTATCAGTAACCTGTAACCCGTCAATGACAGGATCTCTTCTAAATTTTTGGAAAGCCCATGGCGAGCTGGAGGTGCCTGATCTTGGGCGGACGATCACTCGTCTAAATTCATCACCTACAATTGAAGTATTGGTAGGCACTTTCAGCGGCATATTTTCTTCATAAATGCCGCTTTCTACCAATACAGTAATTTGAATCTGCTTGGCTCTGTCACCGTAAGTTATAGGTTCGTCTATTTCGAAGTTACCAAACTGAATATCAACATCAAAAAATTCTCTACCTTGCGAATCCAACTCGCCGTTGTGTCCTACAATTTGAGCCAATGCTCCGGAATTAACCCCTCTAAGGAAGAGTCCTTCTCTAATGTCTCTAGACCTAAATGCCTCTGGAGTTTCTGTTACAACATCGCCTGTGAAGTCAGTCCTAAACCCGTCGGTCCGTAATAAAAATCTAGGTATGTCAGCATTTACCGTCGGAATAGATGTAAATCCTGTGCCAGCGTCGGTAATTTCAATAGCGGTTATCTGTCCGCTATCAACCGTTGCAACACCAAATGCTCCGGTACCGTCATCACCGGTAATTCTAACCGAAACTAAACTATAACCGCTACCTGGATTTGTAATTGTAACATTGCTTACACTATAGGTAACATCAAATGTAGCACCAACTCCGTTAGTATCAGCTCCGTCGTCGATGGCATTTACAAGCGAAACAGTAGTGCCTGGAAGAACAGAGTATACCCCGGTAGAAATTAATCTAAATGTAGTTATAGGACCAAATGCTCCGTTGGTGCTTAAAACTTCTATTGTTGCGGCGGTTCCTGTGCCGCCTTTAATTTGTATTATTTCTCCTGGATTGTATCCACTTCCTGATGTTTTAAGAGAAATTGTAGATACACTCATAGTCGGAGTTCCTACAAATCCTGTTCCAGAAACAGGCGATGAAGAAATTTCGTCAAGAGTAGCAATACCGGCACGGTTATTAAATGTTAAAAGTTTTTCGTAAGGGCCAATTTCATTTTGTGATTCTAGAACAAGTTCTTCGGCACGTTTAAGAGCAGCTTCTAGTGTCCTAAAAGCATAAGCTAGTGCTCTACCTTGCAGGCTGGTATCAACATCAGGTCGTTCATCTTGCCCGCTGGTTGCCACATATAAGTTTACACTACTTCCAAATGCTGCATTATCGACGTATGATTTTGTGGCAGCAATAAGTCCGTCAAATCTATTATCATCGTCTGCTGTGGGATTCCTAGATAGGATCAACGGACCGGACATTTGACCAAACGCTGAATTGGTTGCATTTGTTTCAGGATCTATAGCATCTACACCTGCCAGCGATATTTTTGTATCGGTGTAACTTTTTGTCGACGCTTCATTGTCTGTTATAGGAGTAGCGAGATTATTAATTCTATACTGAACACCACCGAAAACCGCATTGAGATTTCCGCCCAGTTGTGGTGATTTATCAGCAGAGATTTCAGAAAATTCTGAACTTATGCGAATCTCGTTAGCATTTGTATCAGTATCAATAGCAATACCTACATCGCCTACAATCTGTTTAAATACTACACTGTCGGCCGTGCGATTAACGGTTAGAACAGCATCTTCATTACCAGCAAATGCGTCCGGAGTATCGCCTAGTCCTAAAAATGTAAGTCTTTCTCCGAGACCTAACGAACTATATAATTCTCGAAAGTTGTCATTTACTTTGCGAAATGAATCACGAATACTGTCACCAGTTCCGTCATTTCCAATTGTCCCGATATCAATAGGTTTTCTTGCCATAGTTTTCCCTAGCTGTTAATGTACTGATAAATATTTATCCGTATATTTTAAAAGCATAATGTAAATCATGTTCCTCAAAACAAAAAAAGTTACTACAAAGTATATTCGAGCTAGCAAACTCGGTAATCCGCACGAATATAAAAGATGCAAAACTGTTGCTGTATTGCAGTGTGACAATTGTGATAATATATTTGAAAGAGATTTAAAAAAAATTAATCGTAAGAGACTTAGCAACAATTATTTTCATGTTTGTTCAAAATGCGATGCAAAAAGATTTGCTCAAAGAAAAGGTGTAGAACAGAAAAAGATTTGGGATATGCCAGCTAGTATTGATTTGCCAGTTTCTAAATATTAAAATTATAGTTGATATCAAATACAGATTCTTTAACAATTTTGAATAAGTTTGTCAACGTTTTAAATGCTATCAAAGTAGTACTTTAGTCTAAAATCTTTTTTAGACAAGATAAGATCGTGTAATTTCTGTATCTTCTGTTTGTCTATTTCTAGTTTAAGGTTGAGATTTTCAGCAACTTTTTTTGCAAGATTGTAATGTTGCATCACGGTCGGATGTTCGTCGACAGCTGCATTTTTTTTGTTCTTTCTTACCCAAGGCTGATAATAAAATTTATAAGAACCTGCATAGTTGTCCCATAAATTATTTTCTAAAAAATTTTTATCGTGGTCTTTGATAGGGCTCAAACTCATTTGTAATATTTTACAACCTAAATTCTGTGCAATACTCTCAAAACAAATTTTATAGTTCACAGTTTTTTCAAATTCGTAGTCCGGGTTATACCAATCTTTAATTTTGCTGTAAACAAATAATCCTTCCCGGTCATGTTCATTTAGAACATTTCCTACGCTGTACCAATTATCCGGGCCGTTCAAATAATCAAATCTAGTTAATCCGCTCCATTGCATAATAACAATATCTTCACTGGATATTTTGTTTGATCTGTAATCTTCCATAAAGTAATAGAAGATTCTTTCATTTCCTGAGCCAGACGCACCTCTATTTTTCACATCATATTGCAATCCTAGGATATCTGCATAAGTAGGCCATTTACCATAATTTGTAAAACTACAGCCGTATGTATGTATCTTCATTTATTACTCCGTTGGAAAATATTTATTGTAAATAATATTTATTGTAAATACGTGTCCTTAAGGAGAATAAAAAATGTTTGGATTTTTAAAGAAACTTTTCGGTGCAGAAGAATCATCTCTGTACACCACACCAGAAAGTGAGAGTAGAGTCGGAATTGATAAACCTAAAGTAACTCCCACGATCGATGAAAAACAGACCAAAAAATATAGCGATATTATAGGTCAGACAGAAGGTAAAGAAACAAAAGCAAAACCTGCACAGGTCAAACAAGAAGAACCGAAGAAGCGTGGTCGTAAAAAAGCCGGTATTACAAAAACCGATCTTAACAAAATGACCAAAGACGAGCTAGAAGCTTATGCTAAGAAGGAACACAAAGTTGATCTCGACAAGCGTAAAAAGAAGGCAGATCTTGTTGAGGAAGTGTTGAAGCTTGCGAAGTAAATTCTTCGTAGAGCTTCATGCTCGCTAAGTTCTTGCACTTCGACTCAACCATGATGTCCGAGTATTCCCAAAACTCCTTAGCCCACGCATTACAGGCTGTATTCCACATATAGTCTGAGTGGGCACGGAGTTTTTGCTTTTTGTATCCCCATTCTAATAGTTCTGCCATATCTGGACGTTGATCTGTGGGATGAAGATTAAGCAAATCCTCTCTGCTTAGTGAATAATGAATAACAGGACGAACACCTCGCCAGGAATCCACTATACGCTTATATTGATCTGATTCGGGTGTAATGTAATGTCCTTCACGGACCCACTCATGGTGTATATCCAGAACGAGGGCAAGGTCGTCGGCAAGTTCGAGACTGGCATCTGTGCCCCAGCACATTTCGTCATTTTCGATTGTGATGATGTTTCGTGCTTCTGTTGAGAGTCGTGGGAGGACTTCTTTAATACCCTGTGGCCCTTTTCTACCCGATATGTGTACATTGCATTTAAAGTCTTGAAACGATTGACCGTAGCCCATCCATCGTGCCATATCAACATGATATTCAAACTCCTCGATACTTCTATTTACTATATCGGGATTTTCGCTAGCAAGTACAGTAAACTGACCAGGGTGAAAAGATAAACGCACGTCAAGATTGCGAGCAACATCCCCAACCCTTGCAAACGCTCGTTCGCAATAGTCGCGCACGTCGCCACGCTTCC
>Ga0102945_1000069_pt1 | contig 36813 bp, 36 predicted proteins | sample SalPonred_H2O_MG_FD_78207 | JGI IMG/M metagenome (GOLD analysis project Ga0102945, IMG submission 78207) | Salt pond water microbial communities from South San Francisco under conditions of wetland restoration - Salt Pond MetaG R2_restored_H2O_MG ...
TATTAGAGGTAGCGACACTGACATACGACTTGCACATGACGTAAACGAAGGATTCTTGACAGACGAAACTAAGTATTTCACAGCTAAAGATGGAAACTTTGGTTTTGGTACTTATACTCCAGAAGCAAAGGTAGACGTTCGTGGTCCGATATTACCAGGACGCTATGCAGATGCAGCAGCTAGAGACGCTGCAATTCCTACTCCAGTTGCAGGTATGACAATATTTGTTACAGACGGCGACGGTGCAGGTAATCCTAAGTTCCAAGGTAATACCGATGGTACTACAAGTGGCTGGGTAGACTTAAACTAATATAAATCAAATAATAAATGAAGCCGCAGCAACTTGTGATCAGCATTGAACGCAGTATGCGGCTTTGTTGTATCTGCTAGATACGCATGTCCGTCAGCAGGCATATGATATATCTGACGTTCGATCATCATTAAACAATTTTCGTTAGTGACTAATGGTATGTGAATACGTTTACTAGTATCTGTATGTATACTCATAACTTTTTTATGCTGCATTGCCATAATGCGATATCTACCAATATTAAAATCTTTTGCTATTGTATTATAAACTTCAGCTAAGTATAAATCCTTTATCTCTTTGTTTAATTCAGTAAAGTTAGATTGCTTTAGATCAGCCTCTATGCGCTCTTTTGGATTACTTTCTCCTGCAAAACTATACTTTAAACTTCCAGTACCTTGATACCAGTTATCACCGTATCGAACATCTTTAGTATGTTTAAGACTGATTTGTTTATGATGTTCGTGTAAGCCAACACGGTCTATTATGTCAATTACCTCATTCACAAGCAAAGGTATATTAAAATTATAATTGTCTAAAGTTTTTATATGCATTACATCACTCTTTCCATAGCAATATGATCATCTGTCCATTCTTTATCATATTTAACAAAATTGTGATTCTGTGCCCAGTTGTAGTGTGTATCTCTTATCCAGCCAAATAAGTTTCCATGCCCGACCCAGTCTTTTTCGTATGCAGTAGACAATAACAACCATCCTAGTCCTTGTCCTCTATATTCTTCTCTTACGTTAAGTGTACGGTATCTTACATGTGTCTCGTTCCATTGTACTAGCTGCGTAGCACCTATAAGAACATCATTGCTGTACAGACCGTATGCAATCCGTCTAGGGTCACCGTAGGGCGTTGTATGCGGTCCTAGGTACTTAATTACTTCCACTATACGCTTATTAGGGTCCTTAAAGTGATCAACTTCGATCCAATAATTCTTTAGTGTTTCAAAATCTATTTGTTTTACGGTTTTGTGTGCCATTGTATATTTTCTACTTCAAAGTTGTTTTTAACTAATAGATCTGCTATTCCAATTCTATTTATATATCCTGCTCTACTAAACCCTTTAAATTTAGGATCATGTGTAGTACATAAGAATACTGTATTACTTGGGTCTATGTCTAATAAATTTGCAATATCAATTTGTTTATCTCTGTAAACATTATACATATAATCAGCTGTAAAATTTTCTATAATCGGAATATGTAAATTAATTGCAATATGATTTACATAATTGTATTCATTGAGTAATTGCATCGGCGTTACTGATATATCCCTATAATAGCACATACCTATTTTGCATTTTCCTGTACCAAACGTTTTGCTTAAACTGAACGCAACTATTTTAATACATTCGTAATCTATGTTTACTTCACCTAATTTACATGCTCCAAAGTATGCCATATCTATAAACACAGGAATATTTAATTGCGTACATCGATCTAAAATTTCTTCATAATGATCAGGCATATTTCCAGTAGCAGCAAAAGGAACGCTTAATATTAGTTTTGTTCCAGGCTGTAAATTGTTTACGTTATCAATAACTGTTGCGCCGATGTCTCGATGATACGGATATTCACCTTTGAACACTACTAGTTCGTTGTTAGGATATGCATGAGTAAAGTCTGCGAAAGAACCTGTAACACCGTCTGTAAGCGCCGTAGCAAAGCGTTCTAAACCTAGTATACTAGTATGCTGACTAGCGTGTATCCATGCGTTATACTGCGTTTTAAACGCCTGTATGTTTGCTTGTTCAAAGGGTACATGTGTTAAATAATGTTGCACATGAGCGTCTTTAATAGGTAGAGGCTTATATGTAATCATAATAGTTCTCTTAATTTTTCTGGAAGTGAATCGTCTATTTTAACAAGCCATTCGTCATAACTTTTAATTTCCATTTCTTGTCCTTTAGGACGCTGTCTTGCCCATTTAAAATCAAACGCTACTAATTGATTGCCACGTAATGTTAGATTACTTAAACTACCGTTACGCTTATATACATTTTTTGACTTAAAGAATTTATACATTTCTATAACTTGTTCTACTATATTAGGCACAACCTCTTTTAATTTAGGCTTTATATACAACAGATCAGGATGTGTGTATTCTTGAATTATAATTCTATTGCTGTAATCGATGTCGACAGTTTTAGGTATCCACTTGCTTTCTAACTTTTCTAGCCAGTAAGTTTCATACATAAAGGAATCTTGAATTTCACTTTTTGACTTTTGAGTTTTAGTGCCGCTACAAGTTATAGCACCTTCTTTATAGTGCCTACGTATTAATCCGTTTTCTTTGTCTATGTGTACTTCTAATGTTGTGCCTAGACCGTAGTGTGGTGTTTTATATAATTCATACATCGCTTACTAATATTGTTAATCCTTTTTTTAATCCGCGGAAATGACTTCCACAATGTAATAAACTACTATCAAAAATTAATACTTCGCCTATGCGCCACGGAACTACTTGTTTAATACTTAGTCCCTGAACTGTTTCGTAAGGCAAATGTTTTAAATATGATTTATACTTTACAATATCAAAATTAAAATCTGTAATATTTTTTACACCATGATAACTACTTTTACGCAAATTATATACCGGATCAGGCCAATACTTATATATACTGCCTACCATAAAATGACTTGCATCACCGTGCCATTGTTGGTCAAAAATAACGGTGTTATGATCTTCTGCTTCTGTTAAGGGAATAACAATATTATATTTAGGAGTAAGATCGCCTAAATCTTCTTTTTTGCCTGTATCTGTATGTACATGAAATGGATTAGGAGTTTGAAAATAATTTCCGCCGGTTATTTTACCAGTGATATTTAAGTCTTCTAACAACCAATCGAAATCTTTTTTCGGAAATTTATGATTAATAATACCATGAAGTTTTTCAACACGTTCACTATTATCTCTTATATCAAATATTTTTTTAATTTGATCTTTTTTTAAATTTCTAAGTTCCACCATTTCTTAAACTCCTTGTATGTATTTAAAAAATTAGTGCTGTTTAACTTATCAATGTGACTTAGATAAACTTTTAAGTCATTCCAATGCACTTGATTACCTTTACTGCTGTTCATAAAATCTAACACACGCTGAACTTCTTTTTGATTGTGAGAATTGAATTTAGTTATATCAATTTTGTTAATTGTTTGTTTTATCGGCTCTGGTAAATTTCTTATGTCTAGATGATGCGGGCGTTCTTGCACAAACATTACTTTAAAAAACATATTTCTGTCTTCGTGAAATTTTACAATATTTTCTAATCTAGTTATGTTTAGCATATTTATTGCACATACTCCGCTTATGCTAACATTATTATTGTAGCTTTGTATTCTAGTAATGTTTTCTTTTACTGTTTCTATGTCGCCGCCACTTCTAAAATAGCTGTATGTTTCTTCATCTGCATCAACACTTGCCCTTAGCTTAACTTCTTTGAACTTTTCAAAAAGTGACATTGCATCTTTTTCTTCATACTTTAGAGTACTAAGATTACTTACAATTAATAGTTCTATATTTTTTGCAACTTCTACAGGAACACTTTCTAAGAAATAATAAAACACAGGATCAGTTAGTGGTTCACCGCCTGTTATACGAATCTCGTCTACTGTAGAAAATAACGGAATCATACTATCTACTTCTGTTTGAGTAATTATTCTAGGATCACGGTTGTTAACAGACTGAAACTTTTCTAGTCCTTTATATTTCTTTAATTTGTTGTTCCACGATGTGCTGTGCTGTGAACCGCAATGCAAACAACTATAATTGCACAAATTGCTAAATCTTAGTTCAATACTTTTAAGTTGAGGATTTTCTATATTATCTGCATATTTGGCATAGTGTTCTAAATACCAGCTGCGAAGACTTAGGTTTTTAGTTTCGTTGTTTTCTTCTAGCTTCCAGCATCTTGCACATCCTTCTGGTTTTTCTCCTCGAAGAAACTTTTCACGTAATTCTTTATATGCTTCGCCGTTCCAAATTTCTTCAAGAGTATTGTCGTCTAAGTTGCCGAGTATTTCATCGCTACGCCAACAGGGAGCAACTTGTCTATTTTTGTTTGCACGTATATTAGCATGTACAAAAGGAAAGTAGCAAAAGAATTTATTTGTATTGCTCATTAATACTCCAAAAGCTGTTGTTCCTGTGCTGATCTACTTTTTCAATCCAATTGGTAAATTTTTCGTAGTCACCGTGTGGCAAAGTTTCTAGTGCAGTTATAATATGTTTTAATTCTTTATAGGGTTTTAATTTTTCTATAGTAAGGTTTCGTTGCCAAGGCAATAAGTTTTTAATACTCAAGTATTCTGGGTAGTCTAACAATCTAAACATAATAGGACTACGATTATTCCACCACTCAATAAGTTCAGGCATATGGTATACATTGAGAATACTTACAACGCAGTTAATGCTTACATCAATTCCTACTGCTATTGTTTTGTTAATATTGGTTTCTAGTTGTTCCCATTTGCTCAAATAGCGAACATAGTCACTAACTTCACCGATTCCGTCTACACTTAATATAAACTCTACTTTATCAAATTGAGAAAATAAATCTTTAAATTGTGTAGGATCCGTTGTGTTGTTAACAATATAAACTAGTGTAATATTTTTCGCAACATCAAAGTCTATTAGTTGTTGTAAAAACTTTTTGTGATCTGGCATGATTGTAACTTCACCGCCTGCAAGTTTAATACGCTTTAGGTCTTTAACTAAGTCCCAGGTTAACTCAATATCAATATCGTCTTGCGTGGTTTTTTGTGCAGTTCCAAAAATCTTTTGTTCTTCTGCAATCCATTTTGAACTATTATGACTACTACACGTGACACAGGCCAAGTTGCACAGATTTCCCATATAGATATCTAAGTCTGTTAGTTTAGCTACACCATCATCTACTTCTCTCTCATTCCATAAATGTCTATGGCTAGTGCCGCCTTTGTCTTCGTGCATTTGACATTTCCAGCATCCACTAGGTCGTGTGCTTGGATTATTTCGTATAGCTTCAAACTCTTTACTATAAAATACATCAACTATATCCGCTAGATTTTCTACTTTATTATCAAGTTCTCTTCTTTCATACCAACAGCACGGCCTTGCTTTACCGTTATTAATATATACATTTCTAAATGCTGCCATACAATATGCCATTATATTTTTTCCTTAGGTATTTTTATATCGTCTATACACCCACACCATATATCTTTACAAATTACTGGATCTTTTGAAATACTAGTTAAGTCTATATTATCATTGTTTATATTGCCAATTTTAAAATTTTTAGCAGTACTACATGTTGCACCTTTTATATCACCATTAATACCAATTGCTAGTCTATTTTTTATAATATTACACTTCCAACCCTTGAAGCAATTCAGCCGGTTATTTACTAAATCCATAAAAGTGTTATTTGTTTTTTTATTATTAATATATAAAGAATTTCCCAGTGACGGAGAAGTTATATTATTATTTTTCTTCCAATAATGCCATTCGTTCATAAATTTTAAAGTTTCTTTATCGTAAGTATACACAGATTTATCACTGATATTTCTATTAGGCATGACCGACTTTAAAAGAATTTTACAATATAAATCTTTTTCTTTAAGATCAATTGCAAATTTTTTTGCTTCTGTAATTTTGAAAGGATTCATTACAACAAAAACTGCTACTCCAGTATTTTTACTCATAACATCAATTACTTGAGAAATATAATCTATATTAGCATATTCCATGTGTACACTTATAACTAAATGTTTTATTCTTTTTGTTTCAGATAATTTATTCCACCATCTAAGAGATCTACTACCGTTACTAACAATAGTAATGTTATAACTTTCATGTATATTTTCTAAAAAGTAAAATAATTCGGGCCAGAGAGTGGGCTCGCCGCCTGATAACGTTAACATTTTTTCATTATCGTTTAATTGATTATGAACTTTATCAAAAAAAGATAATGCAGAATTTATATTTGGCCAACCACTTGTATTTCCATATAACATCGGATCACAATAATTACATGCATAGTTACAATGATTAGCTATCACCCAATCTATTGTTAAACCGTGATCGTTTTCAGTACCGATTTTAGATATTTCTGTATCTATTATATTCATTTAATGAATCCTTTGTAAATAGATGCGGAGCAATATTCGGTAAGTTCTTATTTCTAGATTTATCTAATAAAGCACTAAATTTTATAAATGTTTGATATTCTTCTTCATTGCAAGGGGTATCTATATTTTTTATTACAGATTTTATTTTGTGATATTTAGGATACGTTGTCGGAATAGTCTCAAGTTCTTGTTTTATAAAAGGTTTAGCTTCTTTTGGCATGTTCCATAATTGTAACCATTTTGGGTTTTGTAAAAATATTACGTTGACTAATCTATCTTCGAATAAGTCTATACAAGGTTTTAAATGATGTATATTTGTATTTTGCACAACATAGTTAAAATTAATACCACTTAATGGAAGTTTTAAAAATTTTTGAATATTTTTATAAAATAAATCGTATGAATAATTTTTCGATCCTCTTACATAGTCATATACTTCGTCTAATCCGTCGATACTTAGAGATATGTGTATTTTTATTTTTTCACATATTTTAGGAAACCAGTCTGGAAAAAATGTACCGTTAGTAGTTAATACTACTTTTATGTTATTTTTTACAGAACTTAGTTTTTCAAACAAGTATTTAGAATTAGGAAGTGCTAATGGTTCGCCGCCTTTTAACTCAACTTCTACGTCAGTATCTTCTGCCTCTATCCAATTAATTATTTTATCTATAGACTGATTTGTTATAGTTTTACTAAAAAACATCTCAGGAGGAATGTATATCGATTCTCCAATACCATTTTTTAGTAGCATTGCTTGATCGTTATTCCATTGTGTACTATTAGTGCTGTTACACATAATACATTTTAAGTTACAAAAATTACCAATTGCAATGTCTGCAACTCGAGTTCCTTTTTTAAAATATTTTTCGTTATAAATCTGTCGACGACTGGCGATGTCTAACTCTTCATCTCTCTTACATCGTATGCACCCTAATGGCCAATTATCACTATCTAATTCATTTCTTACTTCTATAAATGTATCTGATTTTTTTATATCTATTATAGAGTCTGTAGTATCAATATTTTTTATATTATAATTATCTTTAGACGCAAATCTACAGCAAGGCACAATGATTCCATTAGGATATATTGTTACAGCCCTGTCTGTAAAAAAACATTTCATTTAAAAAATCCTGTAAAACTTAAACGAACATTATTTCCAGCTGCTTGATCAACTCTCTCAACTTTATGAAATACTTTTTTAATAATAACTAATCTATTAGGTTTAGGAGCATACCAACTACCGTAACCTGGATTAGATACACTAGGATTATTATCGAATACCGTGCCATTGTTTCCTTGTGTGTCTATAGTCTCATTATAATCTGAAACTAATAAATTACCTCCCCATTGAGGCTTCCATTCATTGTGTAAGTAAAAACTATAACTAGCTAAACTGCTATAATCCATGTGCCAGTCTATTTCTGCGCCGGCTTTATACGCATGAGTCATTAAACTAAATTTTTCGCATGGCACAGGATTTAGATTTATTATTGATTCAAACCATTTTGTAAACTTGCCTTTAGGATCATCACTCCAATATTTACGTGTGGTTTTATAAATGTCGCCTGTGTTTAGTTTGTAGGCATTATCGTCACCATGCGGTACCAATACATAATCGTGTGTACGTGCTTCGTGTTGCAGTTCTTTAAATATTTCGTCTGATAAAAAATTATCGTACACTATTAGTTGTTCGTTTTCAAATTTTTTCATTTTTTAGAATCTTCCATTGCAGTTTTACTTTCACTGAACACCATAATTTTTCCACTAAAGTTTTCTTTTATAAAATTAATAGATTCAACAAGTCTTCTATTTCTTTCTTCAGCATCTAGTATTTCGCCATTTGGTAATTCTCTTGTCCAATTAGTATGTGTTTCTGAATTCGTAATTTTAAGTTCTTCTATTTGTTTTGATAGTCCAGTATCGGTACTTATGTACAACTCGTTAACAACTGCTCGGTCAACTACATCTGCATACCCGCGGTCTCTTATCATACGCAGCATGTCCATAGTTTTTTCAAAATCTGCTTTTGTTTCTGTAGGATATCCTACAATAATTAATAAATTTACTTTTAATCCATACTTTTTACACATATCAAATGTGTACATAATTTCATCGTCAGTTTCAGTTTTCCCAATATGGGTACGCACTTCTTGGCTTCCTGATTCTACACCGATTTTTAATCTAAAGAAGCCGCTTTCTGCCATTAGTCTGAAGTCTTCTTCACGGGTTTGATTCATAGGACGTATTCTATAAAATGCTACAATTTTAGGCGTAGTATCAGGATCTTCTTTGTTGAGTCTAGAAAGTTCAGTAATCATCTTTCTATACTCTCTGAGACTGCCGTTTATTAAGCTATCCGCAAACTCAATCCACTCAGGATTATACTGCTTTTGTATATCCTTTACTTCGTTAGCAAATTTAGTGCCGTCTTTAAATCGATATTTCATAAGTGCGGGTACATTACAAAAACTACAATCAAATACACATCCTCGTGTACCAATTAGAAAAACTCTATTCTGTTTTGGATCTAAACTTCTATATCTTTCAAAATTAATGTCACTATAATCGGGGCCAGGAAGTTCGGAAAATGTTGCATTGCTCACAGCATGAGGTTTGTTTGTATTAATACTAGGATGGTCAAATTTGCCTTCAAGAGCATTTAAAAATGCTTCTTCGCCGTCGCCTACTACATGATAATCTACCCAACCTTCTTTTAAGGCACGATCGCCTAATTCGATTGTAGCAGGACCTCCCATAATAATTGGAATGTCTGTCTTACTGCGGAGAACTTTACAAATACGTCCTAGATAAAATTCACTAGCCCAAACATGCGTGCTTAACCCTATAAGTTTAGGATCATGGCTTAACCAATAATCGGCCCATTCTCCAATGATAGTGTCTAAGTCATATGTTTCATCAAAATCTTTAAAATCATTATACGGCCAATTTTTTTTATGCTCAGGTGTAAGAAGTTCTACCATATCTAATGTAGGATTAAAACAAGTGACTTTATATCCTTTTAAAGCTGCATATGATTTTAGAAGACTCGGTGCAATATGAGGACCGTTATAAAATAACGGAGGAACCGAGATCATTGCGCAATCAATCATTATACATAAACTCATTTAGTGGAAATAAATCTAAAAATTTATTTCCTGCAACTGTATCGTATTTATCAAGCCAAATCTTACCCTCATCTATTTTTTCTAAGTTTGGTTTCATTGTGCTCATACTTTTAGCTAATTCTAAAACGTGTGCTTTATACTTGTCAAATCTTCTATAATCTTGCTGTTCGATTAACTCAATAGCACGGTTTAATCGTGTACCGTATGATTTTAAATAAAAATAGTCTGGCTTGTGAACATAATTGTAATGGGGTTCTACGTTAGTATATCCTTTGTCATCGATAAATTGCATAATTTTATCTAGATAAACTAAGTTTGTAATATTTAATGCAATATTACATCTCATTCGACCGATAGTAGGATGATCATGAAACTTTTCCATAAAGCTATCTAAGTTATCTTCAAACTTATTCCATTCCATTCCAGTTCTTAAATATTCTCCCTGTGTGTGCATACCGTCAATACTAAAGCGCATAAACAAATCATGACCTTTATCAAGGACTGATTCTATTCTGTCTTCAAAACGTTTTCTATGTGCTTCGCCATAGTACATATTTGTACTAAAACTTATTGTTTTCTTACCATCAGTGATAGGTTTGCTAAGAATAAGATCAAATAATTGTCCGAACTCTTTAACAATAACCGGTTCGCCGCCGAACATCTGAAACATTTTGATTTCTTTATAATTTGTATCGGCAAATTCTAAAATCTTTTTAGCAACTTCTTCACCTCTATATTTTCCCAAACGAGAGGAATCAATCGGATTATCTCTTTCCCATAAACTGCTACAATTACTGCTACAAAAAATACATTTTAAATTGCAAAGATTACTAAACTTAATTTCTAACAGCTCTGGAATTTTTACAAAATCTTGTTTAACGTGTTTATGTGCATAATCCATTTTTAAAACTTGACGATAACTTTTAGATTTATCTTTTTCTGCGTCCCAGCATCTCCAACAAGTAGGATGTTCAATATTGTCACGAAGACGTTGTCGTTGATCTACTAATTCATCATGATTAAAAAAGTTTAAGTCATTAAGAGGCTTATATTCAGCTCGCGGACAACTTCGCCACCAGCCGAAGCCAGTATCTATGCTATACATGTGCCATGGAAAAGCGCATAATTTATCTGTCATGTTGTATCGGATCCACACTTAAAAAATTGATGTTAATTTCCTTAGGTTGCTCTATTATCCATTCCACATAACTTGCAACTAAATCCATATCAAGACAAATTCTACCAGGATTATCATCTAATCTATTTTCCATAGTACCGATACTTAGGTGTGTTACTTTTGGTTCATTACTCCATACACCGGCTATAGAAAACCCGTTACTCCACTCTTTTAGAGCAAGTTTTTCATAATGATATCTATTTGTTTTTCCTCGGCGTACATTATCAGTGGTACTGCCAATATTTATAATACGCTTATGTCCTTCATTTTGTTCAGACCAATAATGCCATAAATTGTGTGCAATTAATGTTTGTCTAAAAAAGAAGTTAGCATATAAATTAATAAAAATATCTGCATCTTCTACAAGTTCTACTATTTTCTTAATATTTCCGTCATCGTTGAAATCTACGCCAGTTTCTCTACTAAAGCATACGCATTCATGCCCCTTAGCTTCTAGCCTATCTACAATATATTTGCATAGGTCCTTGTTTCTGTTGCCGGTCATGGCTATTTTCATAACATTTCCTTTGAAATTATATTTTCTATATTCTGTTGTCTAGCATTATCAAGGTATTTAGTAATATTTATAAACTGGTTATACAAATCGTCAGATGTGTCTCGTAACATAAAATTATAAATATTATCTATTTTATCTAAATGTTTGCCAAATACACTTTTGTTTTCTAAATAAGTATTGTAAATTTTTTCTTTATATTCTTTTTTTAAATTATTCACACACAGATAGCTAGGTAACATAAGCGTGATATAATTAATTTTATCAGAAGTTTTTATTAGTTCTTTATGTATTAAATGTAATTGATGTATATTTAAATTTTGAACCGTTACATTAAATCTTAAATTAATGTTAGGTAATTTTGAAAACTTTTCTATATTAGTTACACACATTTCATAAGTAAAATCTTTACTACCTCTAATATAATCAAAAGTATCAGTTATACCGTCAATGCTAACAATAAGTTGTAAATCTGCTATTATGCTAGCTGCTGCAACTAACCAGTTAGGTACTATTGTTCCGTTTGTAACAATTAATAAAGTTATCCTATTAGCATTAGGTAATTTTAAAAAGGAAGATACAAGTCGTTCAGTTTCTGGCATAATAAGAGGCTCACCGCCTTTTAACTCAATAAAAACGTTTCCCTTAATTGTACTAATAAACTCTACTAATTTATCTATGTCAGCATTCTTAAGCTGGTATGCTTTATTATCATCTTTCTCTTCTATCAGATTTTCTGCAACTAAACCAGCATGATCTTTATACCATTGTGTGCTATTCCTAGGATTGCACATTCTGCATTTTAAATTACAAAAGTTACCCATACTAATGTCTATCATAAAGTCATCTGGTGCTACCATAGGAACAGCATCGTAATATTGGCGTTTACTTCTAATGCCTCTGTCTTCGTCTAATTTACACCTAAAGCAACTTTCAGGAAAGTTATTATTTTCTAGTTCATTAGCAATGTCTGTAAATTTTATAGCATCAAAGTTTTTATATTCTGTAATATGCTTTTGTCTAACTTTGTTACGAGCGCACGGTCTAGTATACCCCTGAGGGTCTATCCAAAATCCGTTTGTGCTTGCAAAGCATTTCATTACAATTTCCTTTTAGGAATTTTGCTATCGGCGCTACTTACACAATTAGGAGTTGAGCAAATCATAGGTTTATCAAATAGTTTAAATCCTGTTTCGATATTTCCAAGAGGCACATCGTGACAACTATAACTTCGTTTAATACTTCCGTCAGGTTCTCTAATAATAATACCTTGATATCCGCTATTACATTCCCAGCCGTTGAAGTTATTAAAGTTAAACGCATTAAATCGTTCAGCTTGGTCCATATACCATTTTTTGCCGTCTTTATCTTCAAACTCAACTTGCATGTTCCACGGAACACTAGCATCATTTTTTCCGTGTATACCTTTTGGTACCTGAAAGCTAGGCTTTGGTCTTTCTGCCCATTTGCGTTTTACGTCAGTATATCCTCGTTGCGGCATACCATTCCATAACGTTTTAAGCATTTCGTCAGTATAGCCATCTACAACTCGACTAGCTGTAGGGTCGCTTTGAGGCTTTAGTGTTACGTTTATGCCTTGCTCGTGAAAGAATAAGGCGTTCTCCCAGTCACGTTCAAACCAGTCTGGAACCATGACCATGTTAATAGTAACTTGTATATCGTGTTCTTGACACAGAATTAATTTGTTTGCAAAATCTTGCATCTTTTCTTTTGTAGTTAGGTGCTCTGTGTGCAGGCTTGCTGTTATACTTGCTCTGTGAAACGGTTTAACTGCTTCTACATATTCTTCAAACCATTTCATATTGCGAGAGCAGTTTGATGTCATATGAACACTAGTGTAATTAGTATTACCAACATCATCAGCTAAATGCTCCAAAATATCCAAGTAACCGGGGTGAAAAGTAGGCTCACCGCCAGATAAGCTAAAATGAAAGCTATTAAAACCGTTATCACGAGCTTGCCTCTTTATTTCGTCAATTGTTTTTAAACATAATTCTGTAGGTCTATGATCCTTACGATCGCTTCTTGCATAAGGCCAGCAGTAGCTACACTTGTAATTGCAGAAACGACCAAGTAACCAACTAACGGTGAATAAGTCTCTGTAAAGGAGTGTACGCTGGCCGACACGTACGATATCGTCAAACGGAATTTTAGTAAAATCGTAATTGGACCATTTTAAATCTTCAGACATAATTTATTGTAACACCTTACATATTTTTGTCAAGTTTATAGAAATGTTTAACTAAATTTCTAACACCTAATAATTTTCTATTATACTTTGCTACATGTATACAAGAGGTTTGTTCAAGATCTAATAGTGTACACATTTTATCATATGCGCCTTTGTATTTGTTATTAATGTAATCAGGAGAAAATTTATTCATTTGCCATATGCCAATTTGCATATTAGATTTTACCAAATGCTGATATTCATTTTGCTGACGTATGTAACCGTCTTCATAATTTGAAAATCTAAGTCCAGTTCTCATGTTTCCTAGCCCTATACCTTTGCTTAAACTAAAAGCAACTTCTTTTATAGCAGGACTTGAAAAATCAAAAGTTATATTATTACACGTTCCAAACCAAGCACAATCTAACAAAATAGGTATATTTTTTTCCTCTGCGTCCTTTATCATGGTATTATACATTTTTGAAATGCTTCCGTTTCCACTAAAGGGCAGGCTTACAATAACCCAGTCGTCTTGTTCTAACGGCACGTACTTATCATTTTGATCTAATGGCATTATTTTGACAGATCTGCGATGATAACCGTATTCTTTAGAAAATACTCTTAATCTTTGTTTACTATATCTCAAATACGCTTCATCAAATGCCTGTGTTGTTCCAACAGTAACATCTTTAAAATTAAATCTTTCTAAATTTTTTATCGTATTGTTTTCAGTTGATAAAATCCAATTAGAAAATAAATCAACGTATTCGTCGTAAACTTCAAAATAACCTGGCTGAGATAGCCATTCATTCCAGGGTGCTGCTGCTAAATTTATCTGAAATTGATAATCATAAAGGGCCGGGTGTTTTTCCGGTGTTATTAATTTCTGTTCTATATAATCATTTATTTGTAGAGTATAATTCATAAGGATATTTGTTACCTCTAATATTATCAAGTTCTGTTACATATCTTATAAGTTGATCATAATTACTGCTCCAGTCTTCGCTATTCATATATGTAAGCACATAGTTCATCTGTTCTTTATACTGAGTATTTTCTACTGTTTCTAAATGACTTTTTATCTTATGTGTAATTTTTTCTTTTGCGTATTTAGGCAAAACACGCATGTTGAGATGGTCAGGATCATATACTATATCAGGAGCAATATGAACTCCGTCATACCAAGATGCTTTGCCGATCTTTTTAAAATTTGAGTGCGCAATGTAATTATAAAATTCAGGTATATATTCTATGTTAAGAGCACTTACCGCAGTATTAACTCTTATGTTTATATGCTCAGTAGTGTTGTCTAAAATATTTAAAGAATCTACCATGTCTTGCCATTTACTAGGAAAGCGTATATAGTCATTAAGTTCATCCAGTCCGTCTAAACTACACCATAAATCTACTCGTTTAAATTCATTCCACAATTCAAAAACTTTATTAGGCAGTTTTGTTATATTAGTATTATACTTTATAAAAATATTTTTACTGTATCCTTTTTCTACTAACTGCTCTAAAAGCCTATAATGTTTTTTGTGTAGTAGAGGTTCGCCTCCTGCGAATTGTAACATTCTTAACTTATTACCGTTCTCTTCTAGATAATTCCAAAGTTCATCTAACTCGGGCCATTTGAGATTAGGCAAACTATGATGAGAGAATCCTGTATTTTTATACTTGTCAAGTATTGCTGTGTCTTCTAACCACTTGCTAGAACTGTTTGGATTACACATTACACATTTTAAATTACATAAATTACCTAGTCTTAGATCATAACTAACAATGTTATCTTCTACACTACCATCGGCGGCTGTGCTATTGATTAGTTCGTCGATATTAAAACGTTTTTGCCAATTTGCTAGTTCTCCAAGACGCTTACTATGCGTATCACCGTTTGCTTCTTTATCCCAGCAGGTAAAACAAATATCTGGTCGTTCTCCGTTTAGCATTGCCTGACGTAGTTTTCTGACGTGTTCGCTGTTCCAATATTCTTTTATGCCTTCTTTGTGTATTTTATATCTATGTTCAAACTCTTTCGAAACACAGCAAGGGCGCAATGTTCCTGTAGTGCTAGCAAACAGGTGTATCCAAGGTAATATACAAAATGTATTTTTACTTGACATATTCTTTTATGATCTCATATAATTCTGGAGCAACATCTTTAAAATTCTCATTTCTTATATTATCCAAACGCATTGTATATTTCCAAAATTTGTCTAATTCGTCACTCCAATCTTCGGCTATCATCATATCATAATAAGATTCTAGTATCTTTTTACTGGCTTTTTTATAAGCATCTTTCATAGTTTCGTCTAAATTAGCAGTCATTAGATAATTATCTAACCAAATATAATATTCATTGTATTTTGTTTTTACAAAATCTTTTGCTTCTTTAGGTAATATTTTAGTATTAAGAAATCTAGGATTATGCAAAGGATGAGGATTGAGTATCGGCTTGCTTGTATTAACACCAATTTTTTTAAAATTTTGCTGTATAATCCATTTCATAAAGTCGGGCAAATAAGCAACATTATAAACTTGAATAGTGCAAGCTATCCAGGCTCTAATATCGCCAGGGGAGTTGTCTATTTTGTGTAAGTTTTCAGCGAGCTTTTGAAAATTACTAGGATTTCTGATATAGTCATTTAAATCTCCTACTGCATCTATACTAATACCTAGTTGCACTCTTTTAAATTTAGGCCAAATATCCCATGCACGTTTTGGAACATTAACTAGATTAGTATTATATTCAACAATTATATCTTTTGCATAACCTAGATCTATGCATCGTTCTAATAGATCATAATGTTTATCTATTAACAACGGCTCGCCACCTACTGTGTGTATTTGCCTAATATTAGGAATATTTTTATCAATCTGTTGCCAAAATTCATCGCTATCAAACCAATTATAATCATCATATTTTACAATATATCGGTTTTTTTCGTTTTTTATTAGCTCTACTTTTCCATGGCTATCGTCAAAAGTCTCCTGTCCCCAAACTTTTACATGATCCTCATACCACTGATGGCTGTCTGTGGGTCCACACATTCTACATTTGAGATTACAAAAATTTCCAAACCTCAAATCATAATACATAACCGGTACTTCTTCAGTATTAATTGATCCGTCAGATTTTGTTATTGCCTTTGCTTTGTCAAAATTAAATCTATTATTCCATAATTCATTTTCATATTGTCTACGAGAATTAACACCGCTTGCATCTTCTCTATCACATCGTATACAAGCTTCATGATCAGTGCCTTTTAGCATACTTAAACGTACTTGTTTAGCTAGATCTGAATTCCTAGCTTCGTCTAAATTATCGTATTTTGCGTTGTAAGCGGTGCCGTCTTTTTTACGATGTATACCTTTAGATATACTAGTGTTTGCTTGACAGCAAATTCTGATATCGCCATTATTGCGCACTGCTTCGAAAATCCAAGGTAACGGACAAAATTTATTATTCATATATATGCACCCATGGTCCTTTTAAATATTCACATTTTACATCTTTTATTGCAGATAATACTTTCTTTCGTTTACGTTTTTTTTCAATATTAGAGTTTGGTAAGTTTAAAAATATGTGATCATAAGTAAATATATTTTCAAAAATTCTTGTTAAATTGTCAAAGTCTGACCCTACATCTATGACTATTAAATTATAGTGCATCTTTTCATTACGATAAGACTGAAATGAATTCAATATCACATTTACATTTGAATTTAATTTCGAATATCTGCGTTTCCATTTATCAAAATATTTAAAGTCTGTTAAATAGTGCTCGTCAAAGTTATCATAGGTAGTAATTCTTGAATTAATAAAAGTATCTTGCAATACCAATGTATAATCAAAGCATAAATGACCTATTTCTAATTTATCATGAAAATTAAAATATTTTTCATATTGCGAGTGTAGATAATCGTAATCTGCTCTCATACCGTTTAGTATATTGTAACTCATTTTAATATCTCATCAAATATTGGGAAGATATTTACAAATTTATCTTCCCAACCTCTTTGTTTATTAATTAAAGTCAGATACTCACGTGTTTCTGGTAGTCTAGCACTCCAGTCTTCTGCGTTCATAAAATTTATAATACCTTTAAATCTTTTTAAACCATAAGGTGCATTTAGGAATTCTTCTTTTGTAATGCCTGCTTCTTTAACTCCTGTAAATTTATCCCAATTATCTTCAATCCAAGGATAAAACTCATTTTCATACTTAGCTTGTATTTGCTGTTTGATGTGTGGCGGTAAAACTTTAACATTTAATTGAGGTGGCCAATATGCAAAGTGCATGTTAATTCCGCCGGCGCCAAATGGCCATTTGTTAATTTTTCGAAATCCCTGTTCTACTTTCCATTTTGTAAATTCAGGTATATAAGGAACATTTAATGCCATAAGTGTTGTAGCTGTAGTTATTTCTACATTGTCTGTTGTTTCGTCTAGTTGCCAAAATACTTCTTCTTGATGTTTCCATTTAGAAGGATAACGTATATAGTCATTTTGTTCACCGTAAGCATCTATACTATAATGTAATCTTACTCGTTTAAATTCAGCCCATATATCAAATAGATCATCGCGCCATTCTACAGCGTTTGAATTATATCTTAGTTCTATATTTTTTGCATATCCACGCTTAATACATTCTTCTAATAGTTCATAATGTTCGTCAATAATTAAACTTTCGCCGCCTGCAAAGTAGAGCTGGTACATATTAGGCACTTGATCCATAAGTTCGTTCCAGAACCGAGAGTTATTTTTGTGCCAATTATAACTTGCACCGTGATTACGTCCTTTATTATCCCAGCCGCTTGTGCCTTTAAGGTTTTCATTTTCTATTTTGGGATAGATATCTTTCCAATCCTTTATCCAACCACTGCTATCGTGCGGACTACACATAACACATGCAAGTTGACATTTTGTTCCCATTCGTAAGTCGATGTAGCGAATTTTAGTAGGTATACTCCCGTCTTCCTGTGTTTCAGAAATTAATTGCTCAAGGTCATATCTATTTCCCCAGTATTCAGTTTCCCAATTTCTTTTACTTAGGTGTCCAGATTCTTCTTCTTTATAGCATTTTAAACAACTAGGAGGCTTTTCTCCACGTAACATCATTTTCCTAACATTACGCATATACGAACTGTTCCAAGCTTCTTCTAAACTTGTGTGATTAAAATTTGCAGGAGTACCGTTGTCGTTTTTAACTACTCCTACTTCGCCGCCGCCGATCTTTTTAGAGCTGTTTGGATCTTGTACACTACTAGCATTACTAGTGCAACAGGTTCTCATTTTACCATCAGGTCTACTACTTAAATGAAGCCAAGGCAAAGCACAAAATGTTTTAGAAATATTACTGGTCATACAATTACTTATGTTATTAAAACAGATTTAATGGATAAATTGATTGCTATTCTTAAAGCCTCTAAATTTATTCATTTGTATTGTGATCCTACTAAATCAAATTCTTGTGAACATTTCATTGCACACACTTTAAGTTTGCCATTTGAGCAACCTTTGGTTGACCAACTTTTTTCTATAGCTTCAAAAATACCTGTGTCAAAAACTTTTTCAAGTCCTACCTTTTTTGCATTAATAGAATCTTTACCGCCAGCCTTGTTTATAAATTTCCATATTTGTTCTACTTTAGGATCTTTGTGCCACCATTTATACATACGGCCGGCTGTCCAGCAACAGGGCAATGCTAGTCCTTCTGCACTTATATATAAACTACCTGTTGATTTAACCCTACAAGTAATTTCTGATACATCATAAAAATTGTCCATAGATCCGTATTTTTCTAATATTAAATCTCGTTTTTGTAATGCTTCGTTTTTTAAGCTTTCTTTTTTTGGTTCTTTTAAAAGTGTTGTTTTTTTACCTTTTCGATTAATTGCTTGATGTTCGTCTTTTTTCTCTGACGAGTGGCTAGTTATAAATCGAGCACTTTTCTTTACAATAAATTTTTCAAAACCCCACTCGTTAGACATTTGACGGGCTTCTTCAATTTGATGTTCGTTATAATCAAACACAAGAAAATCCCAACGTGCCCTGCCGCCAGCACCTATAAAACTGTCAATGGCACGTTTTACTTTGTTCCATTGTACACCTTGTCTGTATAAATGATTAGTATCTTCTAACCCATCGACACTGAAGATAACTGTACCGTGTCTGCCAATAGTCTTAGCTAACTCTTGCCACCATTGTTCGTCTCTAGCGCCGGCGTTTGTATTCATACTAAGCCATATATTAGGATTATGTTTTCTAAAATATTTAAAAGTTTCTAATAAATCTTCAGCAATAATCGGGTCGCCGTGGTTTCCGCACATCTGTATTGATTCTAATTGTAATATAAAATTAGGAGAAAACATATTTTTAATATCTTCGATTTTTAATTCATCAAGATTCAAATAAGGATTTAATTCTCCTCCATTCATATTTCTATCACACATACTACAAGCTGCTTGACAACGCTGTGTGATCTCTAAATGTATTTGTCTGATATCTTCTAATTTATACATCGTGTACCAACTTTATATTCTTGCCAGGGCCAACTTTACTTGGTAAGTTACCATATTCTTCTATATACCATTCTATTACAGCGCGATACCAATTTTGACTATCGTGATGTGCTTGTTTATTAAACTGCCAAATATTGTTATTAGTTGCTTGTATTGTAGCTAAAGCACGAGCACTTTCTTTTTGCAATTCTCTAAGACTTAAATCTTTTATACTACTTTTTTCCAATTAGCATGTACCTCGAATATTTTTCTAATTCTAATTCACCTGAATAAATTAATGTAGACATCGATGCCATTTCTTTGAAGCTATCTATACTATCTACACAATTTACATGTTCTTCGACTTCATAAAAATTATTACTTTGTAGTACTACTAGCTTACCATCTGGAATTTTATCATACCATTCTGCAAAGTTTTTAATATGCTCACAACTAGTGTTAATAATAGTGTCAGGCATTTCTGTTAATTCTAAACTTGTGCCATTTGATCTGTATGTGGTGTGAGTTGTAGGGAAATCCATATCTAATATATCAAGTGTACTTGCTTTAAATTGCCAGCCATTCATTACCCAAGGACGATTCATTGTATCAGCAACAGATGCACAGCTTCTGTCAATATCAAAACTTCTAATTTTTTCAAATTTATCTATTGCCTTTTCAAACATTAACGCTGCTAGTGTTCCGTACCAGCCTGCACATATAAAAACCGTTCCTAAGTTATCTGGTAGATGTTCTATTAACCATAGTTTGCTTTTTAATTGACCCAAACTAAAAGCATCAACCATTGCTGTTTCACTTTGAGGGAATTTATTTAAAGTTCTTTTCATTTGAGAAATAGCTTGATTGGTCGGATATAAAAATTCTAAACCGTTAAGTAAATTAACTGTATTGCTCATTAAATTGCTCTCTTAAAAATTCAAAGTCATTTATTCTATGTAAATCGTTCGGAGATTCTCTATAAGTTTCTCCGTATTTTGTGCCAGCAAGCGAACCTTGGATAGCATACTCTCCAAAAGGACGATCTTTACCTATAGTTTGCCATATGTGTAATCTTTTATTAGTTTCATTGTCCTTTTGTCTATCAATTACTTTCGAACTTAATTTACAACATTCTCTAAATGCACTTTTCCATGTATTAAACGGATCTGTATTAAACATTGTAATATTTGATATTTCATGTACAGGTTTAAACTTGTCTGAAATACTTGTAGTCATATCAGGTTTTGACGTATCCATATTTTTAGTCATTCTAGTTGGAAATAGTTTTACACCACCATAGCCGTACACTAGATCATTAACAGGATTAATACTACGCCACACATGAACCGTATCTAGATTCCATGGGCCTGCGTCATACTCAAAGTTAAAATCATCAACTATCTGTGCATCGCCGTCAACGATCCAAAACATTTTAGTAAAACATTTTTTAGCAGCGGCGATGTGTGCTTGATGTATGCCTTTTACACCATGCACTCGTTTGGCCATAGGAAACTTTGCTTTTAATCTTTCAAAGTTTTCGTCAGCATTTGGTTCTTTATAACTAATAAATACTATATCATACATTATATTATTATACTGCCGTTTAGATTATTTGTCAAGATACTTTTGCATCCATGGAATGTAGTCTAATATGTCAACACCTCTAAACTTATCAGACCGTTTTGTATTTGTTAAAAATGCCTGCCATTGTTTTTCTTCTCGCGGCTGATTAACATAACTTTTTAAGTTTAAAATATCAATCACAGGATCTTTTGCCCAATCGGGTACTAAATCAGTATTAATATAAAACTCATACTGCTCATCTAGCATAGCATTTACTATTTCTTTTTCTTCTTCTGGCAAATGACATACATTTAAATAAGTAGGCTCAGTAACCATGTTAAAGCTAGGTGTTAATTTTTGAAAACCTATATTTGTGTGTAATTCACTGCTATAAAAGTTTCGAGTTTTAAAGTTTTTCATGCTCCAATTTAGTAGTTGAGGCAAATCGTGGATATTTAATAAACTAATTGTAGTATGTAAGTGAACGGTTAATTCGCCTCGGTGTTGTGCATAGTCTGCTAGTTTTTGACTATTACGTTCAATGTTTTTCCACTTACTGGGAAATCTTACATAATATGCCAAATCTCCGTAAGCATCAACACTAAGTCCTATATTAATACTTTTAAAGTTGTCCCATAAGTCTAACAATGTATCTGGAACGGTTGTTCCGTTAGTATTATAAGTTAGACGAATATTTTTAGCATACCCAGACTCTACTATTTTTTCTAACCAATCATAATGTTCTTTTACAACTAATGGTTCACCGCCTATAAAGTTAATACCTTTAAGATTAGGCAGTATACTTGCAAAGTAGTCATTTTCAAAGCTATACTTATACCAGGGCTCGCTAGCAGTTTTTTCAATATGTTTGTAACTGAATAAATCCCATTTAGTTTCTTCAAATTCTACATTTTTTGATTCTTCGATCCAACTATGACTACAATAAGGGTTACAACTACGGCATTTAAGATTACACTGATTTCCTAGTGTTATATCTAGATATTCAATAGCGTCTTCTGTAATAGATCCATCTTCGTTCATTTTTTCAAAATTAAAATCAATGCGATCTTGATTTAATTCGTTATGACTTTGTCTATAACTTTTTATACCAGATTCTTCCATTTTTTGGCATGCACTACAAATGTCAGGCCATTCACCGTTTCGTAATTGTTGGCGTACTTTTTTTAACGCAGCAGTATTAACAAAGTCATTAACGGTGTGTGCTATTTCATATTTTCTATGTGGCGGTCCTAGATTTTTGTTTCTTTCTTCATCGTATTTGGTTGTGTAAGTGTCTATGTCAAACAGAGCTGGTGCTGCACAACATGGGCGAGATCGACCATCAGAAGTAATACTTACTCCTTGCATAGATTGATAACAATATAACGGTTTCTTTTTACTCATGAAATAAGACCTTCGTATCCGGGTTTAGCTTTTGCTATATTAAAATCTGCTGCACAATGGCAATGTCCTTTAGGGCATATGATAGATTTAGTACTAGCCTCGTCAAATTTACCTTGTACTATGTTTCCTACAATAGGGCCGACACCACAACTTGCCTGTTGTATTTTACCATTTGGGTGTATATGTAAACTTTCGTGTATATTACATGTCCATCCTTTAAAAAAATTCTTGCGATCAACAATTATTTCATTTGTATCTATATCGCCAATTGTATCATCTTCATAATGAATTCGTGCCCAGGCATAGTTAGACATTTTTTCTACAGGTATAGTTTGTTGTGCATCAGTTGTATGTGTTTCAAAGAACTTGATATGCTCTGGATCATCGTAATGATACGGTTCAGTACTGGGTCGTAATTCGTCATATACAGGCGCATATTCAATGCGATAGTTGTCGCACTCTGTTTTTAATCTTTCTGCAATATCTATGCACTGCTGAAAATAGTCTTTGTGCATCATAATACGACTGCATAGATAATTCTTTTTGTCTTGTAAAAACTTATAAGTGTCTACGTACTTGTCGTCTTTGGACCATTCAGCATGGTAACTTGCAACTACATCATCAAACAAATGATGATTTTCTTCCCACCAACTCAAAGGTTTTGAAAAGTTTGTGTTAATGCCTACACAACTGCCTGGAAACTCTACTAGTTCTCTAAAACGTGTTACAACAGGAATAAGACCTTTCCAAAACGTAGGTTCGCCGCCACTAAGGAATAGTTTAAAATATTTAAAGCCCCGTGATTGATAGTGTACAATAATGCGTTCTAGTGTTTCTACAATTAGGTCAACGTCTTGTTCATTTTTATTACGACCTGCCCAATTCCATTCACTGCAATATGTGCAACGAAAATTACACCAGTCGTTAACTTGCCAAACTAGGTTGACCCACTTTTCTTTTGCATGCACAATTGCTTTAAAATCTTTCATTATAAATCCAATACGTCCTTAAACTCTGGGAATATATCGTTAAATTTAAACTTTCTATATTTGTCATTTATAGATATAAACTGCTTCATTTTTGTTAAATGTTCTTCAGAGTATTTATCGGTATTAAGTGTGTAGTTAATTATTCTCTGTACAGCATCTTTATGACGCAATGTGTTTAGCTCTTGTAGCTGTCTAACGGTCTCGTCTCTAATTTCTTTGGGCCACACACAGCTATGTATCTGATCCGGATGCTCTAAAAATAAAGGAACAAAATCTATACGTCTAGTTTGTTGAGACTCAACCCATTGAATTAAGCGAGCAACATCAAAAACATTCCATGCTTGATATACAAAATATATTTTAAGCTGTACTTTACTAGGAAGTTTCTGTGCTAGTGCAAAGCTCTGTTCTACTTTTTTCCAGTCTGTCGGATAACGAATATAGCTATTTCGCATACCGTAACCGTCAATACTCATCTGTATTTCGCTTTGGTTAAAGAATTCCAATTTATCATAAAACTCACTAGGCCATGTGGTCATATTAGTTGTCCAACAAACATAACAATCTTTGTTGCCAACTTCTACTAATTTATCTATAACATATCTATTAGCATCAATAAGTGTAGGTTCTCCGCCTGTAAGATATAAACGCTTTAGTGTAGGTGCAACAGCATCAATAAAGTCTCTAAATTCTTGTGTTTCAAACCATTTCCAATCAAATGCTTCTACACTTTTAATTTCATGATTCCATTGATTAGCAAGCCACTCAGGTACTTGCTCTTTACTCATAATCTTTTTGCGTTCTTTATAAATGTTATCGCTACTGACACTCCAACAACTATTACATTTTAAATTACAATGATTGCCAAGACGTAACTCTAAATGTGTAGGATTATAAACTTCTGTATTAGTAAGAGGATAAGTTTTGTTTGCCCACTGGCGACTGCTTTCTAGGCCTTTTTGTTCGTGTTCATAGCAACGATTACATTCTTTAAGAGGCAAGCCTTTTAACATACGATCACGAACTTCTTGCATATGCGTACCGTACCAAATTTCTTTCCAGCTGTCTTTACCTAGTACAGCAGGTTTGTCATCTACTTCGATATAATCTTCGCTATAGATGTGACAACATAACTTACATCTACCATCTGTATTAGTATGTAAGTTTATCCACGGATATACACAGAATGTGTCTTTTATCTCGTCCATTTACCAGAACCCTGCCAATCATATGTGAAACTAAAATCTAATTGTCTAGTTTTAATAAAGTCTTCACTAATATTCCAAAATGCTTCTTCGCTCCACGCATTGTGCGGATCTAGACCTTTTTTATTAGGATCGCCCTTCCACGCAAGTTTTCTTGCTCTAACAGCACTATTACTAGTATCTTTAGTAAAAATTGTAATTTGCCAAACTGGGCCTTCAGGATCAGCAGATACATATTCTTTACCTTCATGATCAGTCCAGCGTATGTCGTTATACTCCTCTTCTGGCTTTACTTCTTGTTGAAAATCCCATTTAAAGTCTGCATTCCAATTACCATTGTCGTCTATTTCAAATAAGTACTCTGCATCTAAAGGTATACTGCCGCGTTTACCCCATTCTTCTACATCAAGTTCCTTATCAAATATTAGTTGAAGTTTATATCCGCCACGGGTTCTCCAAAGAGCTCTTAAGAAAGGCCATATTTCATTTACTAAACTATCAGCAAAATTACTAATATTAGGTTTTATAATATCATAGTCAAAATCTTCATAATCGTATTCTATATCATACAATCTGTCAGGGTCATTAAATTCTATTCGATAGTGGTCTCTAGCAAGATTAGGTCTAGTAGGTTTACTACATGTAAGATCAGTTTGTAAAAAATCAGTATAGATACTAAAACATTTATTTTTAATCATTTTATGAGCAATACTTGCTTTAAAATCTTTAGTAATCCAATGATTATAATAATAGTACGGAAGGAGATTAAACTTCTCAAAGTTCTGTCCTACAATAGTATCAACACCTACTATGAACCCTGTTCCTTGACTAATTGATATCAGCCCTTGATTTCTAATACGATACATAAATGTTAAACTATCTTCAAACTCTTTCGGACCTTCATTTGGAAAACCTACAATCCAATTAGTCATTGCTTGTACACCGGCAGCATGTCCATCACGGAAGTTGGCTTCCATTTCTTCTATCTTAACACGCTTGTCCATTAAATCTAAAACTTTTTGACTGCCGCTTTCGATTCCATAGTTAAGTACTTCACAGCCTCCTGCTTTTAAGTCTCTAAAATACTCGGCGTCCATACGTCCGTCACATCGAGAATAGCCAGTCCAATGAATATCTAGACCTTTTTCTGCAACACCTTTTACAAATGCACGCAATTCATGGAGATTACCATTTACAAGGCTATCGATAAACCAAAACACATTTGTACCATGTTCGTAATACATATATTCTACTTCTTTTAAAGTGCTTAATGCATTACGCTGTCTATATTTCCAAAAATGTGTTTCTTCACAAAATGTACATTTAGCTGTACATCCTCTAGAAATTTCGCAAAGTGCGCCATTAGGAAACTTGTATTGATTAAAATCAAAATCGCTGTAGTCAGGCAACGGCAAAGTGCTTAGATTATAACGTTGATTTTCAGGCTGACGAACAAACTTGCTGTTTTCATTCTGATCGTTGTATTCAATATCTTTTTTATCTTCTATTGATTGTAGTATATCTAAGAATGCCTTTTCGCCTTCACCGTTCACAACATAATCAAAAGTTTCATGTCCTTTAAAAAAACTATGATGTGTTGCACTTCCGCCTACTACAATAATTAAATTAGGTTTACGTTTTTTTAATTCTTTTGCAACGTAAACCGAAGGTTCAAAATTACAATAATATAAACTCATTCCAACAACATCAGGATTTTTTTCTAGTATTTTATCAATCATACTATCAAAATATGGTTGTAGTATGGGATGCAAATCTTGGTAGTACAAATCGCCAGTCCAATGAAAATCACGCAATGGATCCCATGGAAAGAAATCTATTTTATCTTGGCAATTATCTAAGAAGTAATTATATGCTCCAGCATTTAAGTCATAACTTTTACACGAATAGCCTGCATTTTTTGCAGCAGCGGCCAACTTTGCTATGTTATATGGCGGGAAGTTAGGGTCCCATTCAGGCAACATAGTAAGTGCAACTTTTGTATGCCGATTAATATCATATTCTATTTTTAGCTCGTCTAATCCTTTTTGTACAGGGCGACTATATTTTTCAATTACTTTAAGTGTAGCAACATGCTTATCTTCTTCAACAATAGGAGAAGATTTAACAGGCTTTTGTCTATTTTTATCACTTAAATCAAAGAATGTTTTTGTTTTTGTCATTGTAAACCTTGTAGTTCTGGAAATATATCAAATACATCTTCATTGCGAAGCTTGTCTAATCGTTGTGTTTTAAAACGCCACATAGGAATTTCTTTAGTTCTGTCTGTTTCAAGATATTGTAAAATATTTTTATAGTCTTGTTTTACACTATCTATATTTTCAAATTGATCTAGATAGATTAAATGTTCGTCATATCTTTTGCGTATCACATCCTTTTCTGCTTCAGGAAGAATTTGTAAACGCATGTATGTAGGGTCGAGTAAAATATTAATACGTATGTTTTGAGGTTCTAATAATCCTTCTTCAATCCATTCTTTGTGGAAGTCAGGTAAATTAAGAACATTATACACGCTTACCGTAGGCGTTAATTCAAAGTATACATGGGGACATTGTTCTAACATATCTTTTCGATTTTGAACAACTTGTGACCAATCCATGTTTTTGCGTAAATATTCTGCTCTGGCATGATTTGCATCTAAACTTGCTGCAACTCTTATATGCTCAAAACTATTCCAATATTCAAATGCTGTTTTGCGTTTGTAGAACATTTGTGTAAAATTAGTAGTATAGTCCATACGAACATCACGATTGCCCATTTCAATCCATTTGTCTAGGATTTGATAATGTTCTTTTGTAATTAACGGTTCGCCGCCTGCCCAATAAACACGTTCTACACTTTCGAGAAGTGGATCTAACTCGTCCATAAAGCTTTTCATTTCGTCGCGAACTTGTAGAATCTTAGGATGTCCCGGGTCGCCATGAGTAGCTTTATGATCTTCAAACCAACTACTACTAAACTGCGGGCCGCAACTGCGACATTTTAGATTACACAAGTTACTGAATCGTATATCCATGTAGTTTAAACTTACATCGCCTGCACTACCGTCAGGTCCTGTCTGCATTACTTTATCCCAATGATGTTTAAAATTTTCATTAGAGCTTAATCGCAATGTATTCATATTGTTTTCTTCAAGTTCATAACAACGTCTACACTCGGGAGAGGCTGCACCGTTTAGCATATTAAGTCGAAGCTGACGCATTTTGTCACCGTTCCAAATATCTTGCAACGATTCTTTTTGTGTATCTCCTACAGGTAAGTCTGGATCAGCTAAACAACAGGGATATGTTGTTCCAGCAGGCCAAAGATGCATATGCACCCACGGTAACATGCAAAATACCTTATCCTCTTTTTTAATCATATAACTCTCTCATTTCTGGAAACACATCTACAAAATTTTCTTTTCTTTTCTCGTCAATACGTTGCATTTCTCGTTTAAATTCAGGAATTCTATCACTATTATCATTTGCCCACATAAAATCAATAACTTTTTGTAGACTATCACGCATATGGTCTTGAGAACCTTGATCCATTTGTTCGTATTTAGAAAAGTCTTCTATTAAGTTTATTATACGCTCTTCTGCAATATTTTTCAAGTGTTTTGGTAAAATTGTGCAACTTAAATATTCAGGAGTAATTAATAAGTTGTTAATATTCATTTGAAAGTTATAAACAAAATTATTATCAAAGCAGTATCTAATGATATCAGCTAAGTCCATTATATTTAAAACACTAATAGTAGGATTAGGTTTGAGTTTTAAGTTAGGAACATTGTCACGCATCCACAATAAGTTATCGTAAATTTTTTGCCAAGGCTGACCATGTCGTGTGTATTCTGCTTTTAGACCGATTTGATCAAAACTTACATAATAATCTATTTTATCAAAATGTTTCCAATAGTCTTTAATATGTTTATTTTTAAGACCTAGTCTACTAGCATTACTATTATAAGTTAATCTAGGTTTATGTCCCCGTTCGATTAACATTTCTAAAAGTCGGTAATGCTGTTCCATGAACATACTTTCGCCGCCTGTAAAATAGACCTCTTCGATATTAGGAAGTAGTTCTTCTATTTCTTCCCAAAGATTAGGATGGTTAATTTCAACAATATGCGGTTTACCATACTCGTCTTCGCCCCATTTACTACTAAAATGAGTGCCGCAACTGCGACATTTCATATTGCATAAATTCGAAAATCTTACATCAAAGTAACTAATGTTAAGTTTATCTACTGTACCGTCTGCCTGAGTGGTATCAACAAGGTCTTTATGATGTGCATAGTCTTTATTCATTTTGTGGCGATAGGACAATATTCCCTGTTCTTCGTACATAAAACATTTACGGCATCCTTCAGTAGGTGTATTCTCTAACATTTTAAGACGAAGTTCTTTCATCTTTTTACTATTCCACACACCTTTTAAACCGCCTTCGTTAATATTTCCAATAGGCGTTTGCCAATCATATATACAGCAAGGATAAGCATCCCCTGTTTGCCAGACACTCATATGCACCCAAGGAGCCATGCAAAAGTGTTTTTCAAATTTATTCTTCATTTAGCCACCTTTGTTTATGTTCTTTAGACACATATGTCTCATAGATATATTTAAAATGTGGTATTTCCTTCCATTTATCTGTATACCATAACTTATAGCTGATTTCTATAGCAAAATATTTTGGATCAAATGTATCCTTTTCATTCATAAAGTTAATTAAGTTATACATTTTACTAGAAATATCATCAATTGCGTAATGGCTTACATTATTATGCATGTCGCGTGTTTTGATTTGTTCAGCCCAACGAGAAAGACGTTCGGACATATCTTTCTTAACTTCAGGAGGTAAACTAGTAATACTAAACGGAGTAGGAGTATATGCTATGTTTGTTGTAAACCAAGTGTCTTCTTTTACGAGATTATGTTCTAGTATATAATCGTACATAGTAGTAATATGATCTATATTTAATATAGAAATTGTACTATCATAATTTAGTCTTATGTTTTCATAAGGTAATAGAGTTTTAATATTTTCTTCTAGTATGTTCCAGTTAGTTCCGTGCCTAATTAAATTTGCACGTTCACCTACAGCATCGATACTCATGCCTAGCTCTATATTATTAAAATTTTTCCAGTATTCGTAAATTGGTTTCTTTTTATAATATAGATTACTTAAATTAGTGTTATAGCGAAGTTTAGTGTCAGTAACCTTTTTTTCTTCTAGCAGTTCAAGTAACTTATAATGATCGTCCATTATTAATGGTTCGCCGCCTGCAAAGTAAATCTGATGACTATCTTTTAAGTGCGGTTCTAATTGCTTAATAATATCTACTTTTGAATGATTGTTAATTTTGCTATATTTGTGTTGAGAGTTAAATGTTCTTCCGTTTGCTTCGGCATTTTCTTTTGCCATTTGTACCCATTTTGTACTAAACACTGGGCCACAACTAGCACACGCAAAGTTACATTGATTACTAAATCTAACATCTATATATTTTAATTTAAATTTATCAACAGAACCGTCATCATTCGTTTCATCAATAATATCAACATATTGTCCAAAATCTCCGTTTGCAAAAGTTCGATAGCTAGGAGATCCAGATTCTTCTACTCCATGACATCGTCTACAAATAGGGTTTTTTATTCCATTCAGCATATCCAAACGAAGTTTATTCCAGTCATCGCTATTGAATATTTCTTCAAGAGTCTTATCTTTTGTATTTTCGTTAATAGTATCTTGTTCAACGGTACAACACGGAAAGGTTCTGCCGTCGGGTTCAGTATACATATGAATCCAAGGAAAGATGCAGAAACTGCCGTCTTTCACTGCATCAAGAAAGTCAGCTTTTTGTTCGTCACTATATTTCATGACGTAGCTCTTAACAATTTTTCTTCAATCGGCTTCCAACTAATTTTGCGTGTCATAAAATTATTCCAATTATGTTCTATACATTCCCAGTACTTATTTTTAATTAGATACTTAAAATTATCTAATGGTCTTTTTTCTAAAGTTCTAATTAACGTTACAGCATCTTCGTATGTTTGAATTGTTTCCATGCCAAAAAAACTTTCAAATGTTTTATATCCTCTAGCTCTTAACGTTTCATTCATTGCCGGATTACCAACAAGTATAAACGGGTGACAATGTACTATTGCCTTAAAAGTTTTTTCAGTAAGAAAGTTTTCTACATCTAGACTTTCTGTAATAATACTTATTAAGCTGTTGTGATAATACGGTAAAACTGAATCACTATGCCATATTACTTGGTCTGAAGGTTCATCTAGTTTTCTATCTTGGTAGATTCTTGGTTCATTTACAATTTTTTCTGTTAAATTACTAGGCATTTTTTTGCATTCGTTTCTAATCCATGCTACTAAACTATCTTTGGTATAATTTTCAGATTTGGCAATAGACGGAATATGATAGCTGACATAGCTGTCATCTATTAATTTAGTATCTAATAAACTTTGATACCACCACAGACGATGACCTTTTAAATTCCTATTTAAAGTTAGCGCCTTTTTATTAGCAGTATCAATTGTTTTAAGCTTTTCCTCTGGAGTTATAAACGAAACGTCAGAAAAGTGTTTTAAGTGGTGTCTGTATTGTGCTTCCCACCATTCCGGGACACTTACAAATTTTAATCCATTAACAATTTTGTTATTATATTCTTCACTACTACAAGTAAAAATAATTTTTTCTTTTTTTATTCCAGACTGATCAATAATTTCATACAATTCATCTGGCCTAAATGTAGCTTCGTGTGGACTATACATCCACAGATAACTATTGCTATCATTATTAATTGTATCAATAGTTTTTTTGTCGTTAATCCATATATTAGGACTAGCGTCAGGAAAATAGCATAAATTAAAATAAAGTTTTAAGTCAGTTGCTGGAAGTAAAGGTAATAAATCTTTTTTTACTAAGCAATTATAATCAAAATCAGTATAAAAGCCTAGCACGGTTTCTATACTCATCACAGCCCAATCGGGAACTTTTACACTAGACGAACTATAAATGTCATTGTGTACATTTTCAACTATAATATATAGCTGTCTTTTATTCATTAAGGAAGCCGCTAATTTGTAGAGTTATTTTTGGTTGTAACCCTATATTGCCGCTTACATGAAGAATACCACTATCCCAAAGCCAACCTTCTCCTTGTTTCCAATGAGTATGACTCTGCCAGTCTTTGTTTGTGTCTTGATATTGTATTACATGCCCGACTTTCCAGTCTTCTAAATACATATTAGCACGTACTTTAGTACGAGTATCATCAGGATACATATTATTAATTTTAAAGAATGTATCTCTGTGTACCGTAATTACATTTCCAGGAGGTTGCAGTATACTACTCACGGTTACAACTTCCATATTCATTTGACGGCCTAGTTCTTCGTAATCAACTTGATCTTTATCCCACCATAGTTGTTGAATACGTGTGTTGTCTTCATGATAGCTTTTTGGAAAGCCACCAGCAGACTCGTGTATATCTTCTTGTTCTCTTACTTGATACGAAATACAACTTCCGTAATGTTGATCATAATCTGCATTTAAAAATACATCAAAATCGTAATCTAAATTAACTGCTCTAAGTAACATGCTTATCTCCTGAATATTAGTTATTTATTTGCTGCTTTCTTACACTGATGGAAAAATTTAGCCATTTCAGGAAATGTATCTTGATAGTTGATATTTCGACGACGGTCTTGTTCTTGGAAAAAGTTATGAAAGTCTTTTCTGCCTTCTTGAATACGTTCTTCTGGGTACTCTGCTGTACGCATGTAGTCAACTACACGGCGAAACTTTTCATATTCTAGGGTACTAAATGCATGTTTGCTGTCATCATCTAAATTGTCTTTAATAAATTGTAAATGACTTTCCATATAAGGCATGTAATCTTCTTTAGGAAGAATATTCATATCATATTGTAGAGGTTCTTTGAGATAGGGTGTATCGAAATGAATACGTTGCCAGCGATGTGTTTCAATATTATTATATTTTTTACGCCATTCTAAAATCTTTTCTAGCAGGCTTTGGAATGTTGTAACACTAAAAATATTAAATGTAATCATAAATGTTAAAGGAGCAGTAGTATTTTCTAAGAAGTAATCCATGTTACGTTCAAATACTTCAATATCTAAACCATCTCGAATGTATTCTGCACGTTCTCCCCATGTGTCAACACTAGTAAACAACTTAAATTGTTTAATTTTATCTTGACTTAATAAGCTGTTTACACTATCAGTAAATTTTTCTAGTTGTTTGGGCTTGCCGCCTAGGTTAGTATTAACATTAAGTTCTAGATGCGGCTTGGGATCTTTTTCTAGTAGATCAAACAATTTGTAAGTACTGGTTTGAATAGTTGCTTCGCCGCCTGTAATACGCAAAATGTTTAGTGTTTTACTAACTTCAGGCCACCATTTCCACCATGCATCTAGATAAGGGTTTGATTCTTCCTCATAAATGTTGAACCAATCAATATCACAGCGGTGATTATTGACCATATCATACGGACCAAACTTTTTTATTTCATTATAAAATCGACTACTTGCTTTTGGATGGCAATATCCGCATCGGAAGTTACACTCGTTACCGAAACTAACTTCTAAATATTCTGGATTAACATTAAAATCTGGTTCTTTAGTAGCAACTTCGTTTAGCCTGTCGTTGCTATAAATGCTACTACTGCGTATATGTCTATCACTAACATAGTCTTTGCCCATGTTTTCAACGTTCCAGCAGTATTGACAACCACTAGTCTGAACACCGTTGAGCATTTCCATGCGTTCTTGTTTTTTAATCATAGTGTTGTGTAATGCACTAGGATTTTCTTTGATTTCATCAACATCAATTGCATGTGGTGCAGGATGATAGCAGCTATGTGTTTCGCCTGTTTGAAAATAGATATTGGCATGATACCATTTGGCAAAACAAAACGTTTTACTAAAATGTTTATCAGTTAACTCTCGAACTTTTTTTAATTTTTCGTCCATTAATTCTCTCGATCAACTATGCCATTGGCATTTCTTGCTGGGTTTTGGTACACAATTTTAAAAAACTTACTTTCAGCCTTGCCTAGTGGCTGCGGACTAATCGGAATACCTAGATCATTAATTAAAACTCTACCCATGTCTTCAGTTTTAGACATTAATTCTTCTTCACCGATCTTCGATACTTCGTCGTCCCATAGACTATTTAGATATTTAAAGTCTCTAACTTGTATATAGTCCCAGTCAGTCAACATAGTCATGTACAGACCTTGACGTGCGCCGTATAATGCCCATAATCCGTTTGTTGCGTCTGCACCTACCATTTGCCAAATATACAATCTATGCAGATTCTTCCAATGAGTATCATGGAATGCTTGAATACTGCTAGGTTTAATTCCTCGATCTAGTGCCATTTTGCAGCCTTCACGGAACCCAGCACGCCATGCTTGTTGTGGCGTAGCGTTATTTTGAATAGTACTATAACAACTATTCATTTGAATGTATTTGACGTCCCAACAAAAGTCAACTTGTGCATGTTTATTTTTTGGATCAGCATTTTCATGTGTACGCATGTTTAGTACATATTCTTTGGGCCAGCATTTGATGCCGCCATTGCCGTACATAAGTCCGTTAATACTATTTTCAGCAGCCCAACTAATAACACAACGGTCCAAATCTTCATGTTTAGAAAAATCAATTTCTTGGTTTAAAAATCGTTCGTCAATTGTATTGTCGCCGTCGATTGTAATAAATCGATCTGTTTCACTTAGATTAGCACATGCTTTGTGTGCTGCATCACTACCTTCTACACCGTGTATACGTTTAGCCCATGGAACTTTGCTACACAAATCTGCATAGTTTTTTTCTGCGTTAGGTTCATCATATGAAAGATAGATGATATCATAGTCTACTGGTTTAAATTTATTAGTCATTTACAATCTCGTGTGCATAGTTGTTAAAGTATTTGGGTGTAAACAAGCTCAGTTCTACACCTTCTCGTTCAACGTCGTATTTAAAAGGAACAATCTGTTTGTTATCTTCTATTAGATCGCCTAGCTTAAACTCAAATGTTCTATATAGTATATGAGGATCATATTTATTTGTCAAGCTAAAATGTACGTAGTCTTTGGGATAGAATCCAGAACTCTTTAGATACTTTCTAGTTCTAGGATTTAACTCAATTTCCCAATAACCTTGTTTTAAGTTTTGCACAATAATTAAATCATATGAATGGTCTATTTTTGCAAGATACATGCCTTTGCCTATTATAACTTTTTGTCCTGACATAAAGTCATCAGGTTGAGCTATTTTAATATCATCTTTGATCCAAAATTCTTCTTGTGTATTAAGATTAATGCCCTTCCAAGTTTTTGCGTCTTCGTTATACGATACTATAGTTGTTTCATTTGCATAAAATAAATTATCTTGTATCTCACGAGGAGTTGGTGTTTCTATTTTTTCTAACACAACACGCTCTATTCTGTTGTTGTTTAAAATTAAATCTCCGACAGAAACCGACTTTGCAAATTCTAAATCTTTGTTTGCATCTGAAAACAATTTTACATTGCTGACAATCAATTCAGAATTTTCGTAATCAAAGAGACTATTTGCAGTATAGTTCTTAGTGAGTCTATATACATTGTTGTTTAACCAAACATGTTGGTCTTTAACATGTGATAGTTCTTTATACCAAATATCTATTTTTGGAATACCTTCAAACTCATGTTTGTACTCAATATAATCAAAATTAATATTCGCTTGCGGTTTATCTACAAGCACAACATCTTCTTGATATATTTCAAAATAATCTAGATCAAACTCTTCTAGCACAGGACAATCTTTGACGGTTTTATATATATTATGCTGATAATATACTAGCATGCCTTGGACATAAGAAAATCCTGGAACATATATGTAAAATTTTGCGCCATCGAAAACAGGAATAAAGTGTATATGTTTATAAAAATCTTGTTTGTAACCGCCTCGTTTTACTATCGGTATCTGGTGGATGATATCTAATTCACTACTATAATTATCTTCCCATGTTTGTTCTTTGACTATTAGATTTTTTAATGCACTATCATAATTAACTCTAAAGTCGCTAAGTTTGCGCTCTCCATTAATAATAGTTTGTACATGAGCAGTTGGAACTTCTAAAATATCTAAAGTTGGTTCTTCAATGTTTTTATTAGATACTTTGGTAATTTTGCCGGTACTATCATAATACACAAATGACGTTGCATCTTTAGTGTTTTCAACTTTTAAATTTTTAATTAGATCTAATAATTCACTCATTAACTAATGCCTTATATCTTTCTACTACAGGAGTTTTATCTACAAAGTCATTTTCTGTATAATGCAATATGCCTTTTTGTAGATAGTTTCCGATCTTGATTTCACACGACGGAGAAATATATGTTCCGACTAATTGTTGCCATGCCTGTGGTGATTTTTTCCAACCTTGAGAATGTGCTTTGAGATGTGTAAAACGAGCAATTTCTTGTTTTGAATTTGTTATTGCGTCTTCACAATCCATTATTAGTGTAACTATTGCTGCACATATGTCAATGCTCGGACGCGGAGGTCGAGTATCTGCACGTAAAAATATTTCATAAAAGCTTTTCCAGTTTTGTACTACAATTTCTAACCATTTATAAAATTCTTGTGCAAAGTCACTTTTTTCAAAATAGTGCATTCCA
>Ga0102945_1000070_pt1 | contig 36538 bp, 72 predicted proteins | sample SalPonred_H2O_MG_FD_78207 | JGI IMG/M metagenome (GOLD analysis project Ga0102945, IMG submission 78207) | Salt pond water microbial communities from South San Francisco under conditions of wetland restoration - Salt Pond MetaG R2_restored_H2O_MG ...
TGTTGTTTATACAAAGATAATAAAAATATTTTATTCTTGGTGGTCGGTCAACACATCCGATATTATTTTATTTCTGTTTTCTCTCACACACCTATTTATCCATTCATCTCGGTCAAATCTTTTCCAAACATTATCTTCACTTAATCCGGAATATGGCAACCCATTGGTCATTGTTTCATCAATAGTCATAAATATCATATATTTTCCATCCCGGTCTATACCCGTTACTTTACCCACATATTTACTTAGGTGACCAATGCCTCTTAATGTGTGTCCTACTTTCAATTTCATTTTAATATATTTTCCAATTTCAGATTTCTTTTATCTGTTAGCCACTTTTCCCTATCATATATTCCCCAAAGTGATTTTTCATTTGTGTATTCCGTGAAATTATTTGGTTCAACTTCATAAATATTTCCGGATTTAGACATTACCTGTAGATATACTGTTATTCCGGTGTGTTTTACTCCACAAACAGTTGCAAATTTTTTAAGGTGGGGTGTGTCTTGTACAATTGGAATTAAAATGTCACCAATTTCAATTTTCATGTCTTGATAGGATTATTAGTACAATTATAGACATTAAACTGAACATTATGGTGAATCCAATTATAACTTTAACATCATCACAATGGCTTGATAAGAACTGTTTTAAGGACATATCAACCTTCATTATATATGCGAGTATGTTTGCGAGGATATATATCGCCAGATGTCCTAGTATGTTGCCTATGGTGATGGAACAGATCACTGATATGGGTGTTATATCTATCATTATGTCGTTTATTCCAATATTTCTTTGAGTTTGTTTTCTCGAATCTCACGTTTCGATATATAATTTTTACTCAGATATGATTCATATACTGTGTATGGTAGGCTTCCATATGTCTCTGAATTAATATGTTTGAGTGTTTGAATACAATATTCACCGGTTTTGAATCGGTCTATTATATATACATTGTGACTTCCGTCTTGATTCCTTGATTGAAGTGTTTCACCGATTTTATATTTATTGTCGGTCATTTCAATATATGTTTGAGTGTTTTCTCTCTTTTGATTCGTGTAATAGAACTTATGATTTTATCACCCAATGATACAGAAATCCATTCTTTTGTGTATTCCACTATATCATTTATATCTTCACCACAAAGAATATCTTCTTCATCAGATATATAGAGTTCCATACACCCATCGTCTCTGATATCTCGTAAATACTCCTCTCTGGTGTAATTTGGATTGGTTTCTACTATTTCGGTATTCTCAGTATAATCGGAAACATATGCATTTCTTCGATTATCCACCCATTTAATTATTATGTGGTGTTTTACTTTATACATTATTATGGTTGTTCTTATTGGTTTCTAATATATTATTCAATAGTATCTTTCTGTGGCATTGTTTGACCATTTCATTCTCCATATGTACAGTATAAAAACTACCCTTTGTACCAACTTTACCGATGTCACCATCATTGGTTCTCCCATGTATATCTGATAATGCTTGAAAATAGACCGTGAGGTGTTTTTCTTTGGTCACTATTTTCTGTATTCTGACATTGTGTGATTTCAATTCATCAATGTATTCATATTTACCGGGTGCACGTGACATGTGTGTGTGAATGAATACATAAATATGATCATCGGGATATTTGGTTTCTTTTATCAAAGTTTATTTAAATATTTTGTAAAAGTATCTGAGTCAATATCTCCATTTTTATACATGGTATCTAACAGATCCATTTGGGATTCCTTGTGCATATTGTAAAGAATCCCCATTAAAGCTACCAATGAAAATACAACAATTGCTATGAATGCTCCCGTCAGGTTATTAGTTGCTAATAATAAAGTCATTTTTAAAATTTTTTCGATTAGGTTACAAATATACTGAAAATTGTTTATACATTGCAAAATATTTAAATTGGTGAATGGAAAACAAAAAGTTGAGAATGTTGTATAAGGGGTATGTTATTGGAGAGATTTAATAAATTGTTAAAAACAGCAGACCTTTGGGATCTTATGAGAAATGTTATGAAAATTACACTTCTATTTATGTGGTTTCCAATTTTCATAATTTTTTTATATGATAAGAATGATTCTGAACTCTGTTTGATGATTTGGTCAGTTTCGGTTTTTATTTATTCATTTACTTTCATGTGTGTGGTGATAATTTTTGGTGAGTTATTAATGTCTTTATTAATGTCTTTAATGCTATCGTGTATTGTTTTTTTCTTCATATCACTTTTTTTGATGTTGGTGTCAGAGTTAAAAGATATAGAATTCACAGAGAAAGAGATAAGAGAACATAAATTAAATAAGATACTGGGCAAATGATGTTGAATAAAACATACAGAGAAGAAATTAAGGGGTTCCTATCATCGGATGAATGTAGAGAGTTGATTGATATGTCTGAGTTGGTTGGGTATGAGGAGGCACTTATACAGACGCGGGCTGGACAAGAGATGAATAAAGATGTTCGTGATAATTATCGTGTTATAATTGATGATGTTGATATGGCAAGTGACTTGTGGGGACGTATGAAAGACATATGTCCGAGTGAATATATTGACCCAGATGGCATTAAGTGGGAATCTATTGGATTGAATGAAAGGTTTAGGTTTTATCGTTATGAATATGGGCAGCAATTCAAGAGGCATGTAGATGGTGCTTTTAAAAGAAGTGATGGTGAAATAAGTTTCGTAACAGTTCTTCTTTATTTGAATGATGACTTCAATGGTGGCGAGACTCAGTTCTTTCACCCCCATGATGTTATCATACCTGAACAGGGAACATTGTTCTTATTCAGGCATAGGCAACTGCACCAAGGAAATCAAGTGACAACTGGTCGAAAATATGTATTAAGAACCGATATAATGTATAAGAAGAAATGAAATTTAACACGGAATTCTATTATATAACATTCACATGGATACCAAGTGGTCCAAGATATAAATCCTTTGAGATGATGGAAGGCATACGTGTTGGTTCAGATAAGGTAAAGAATCGTGTAAGTTGGACGTTTTGGGATAGTATAAAGGCAACTGGTACTCATTACCAAAGGGATAGGTTGAATGGTATGTGTGAGAGAGTATCAATTTTTATTCTCCCCGATCGGATGCCACATTTATCTAAGGATGATATATCATTGGAATACCGGGATTGTGGTATCTTTGAGGAGATAATGGTATATATGCGTAATAAGAAATTGGGGAAATTACTAGAATGAGTATAGATAATTTATTCCAAGGAAATAAATTGAACCATGTCATTGGGAACAAGTTCACAATAAATATTCCTTATTACAAGTTCACGGATGGTCGTATAAATTTAGATGATGAATTGGGGGTACTGGGTGTGTCTTATGTATTTACAGATTCTTATGGTATTAAAGTACCGGGGGTTTCTAGGTATAGGTTCAATTTAAAAACAAATGAACTTCATTTAATTGAGCCGGAATACGTTATTGGGGGAATAACATCAGTAGTTGTAACATTCCACTCCGATAAATTATTAAGAAGTGCTAAATTGAATAGGTTGTTATATCGACCGTGACCAATTTTCTTTGAATGATTTAATCGCATCCAATACAATTTCTTCTTCAGTATTTATATTCTCAACCATTGCAGTGGCGTGTGAATTGTTTTCATCTCTGAGTGTTACGTGGTAGTAATATCCTTTCAGCCAATGAACACATACCGAATCGATAACATAATGTGTATCGGGTTTTGATTTCTTGTGCCACTTGGTTCCCAAAAGTGGGTGTTCATCCAATTCACCATTGATGCCCAATTCTTTTCTGAGTGGGAAGCAGTAAAGTCCATTGGGGTGATCAGTAACAGTGAAAAACCCATCTTTCTTTTCGATACGATGTGCCTTCCACACATCGGAACGGTGTTCCATGTTGAATCTAACTTTACTCATTTGTGTCTTTTTGTGTATTAATACGTTCATTGACTATACGTGCAACTTCAAAAAAGTTTGGATATTTCAACATACAACCATTTCCATTTTCATATGAAACAAATCCATCTTCAAAGATCTTGATCTCGAATCGAGGTGAGTAATTGGCATCTTTCGGTGTCTCTAATGGTACATTGATCTGGATATACTTCTTATCACAGAAATCATTATACGGATTTGGCTCACCTTTGTATCCGTGAATCATTATTTTTTTCATGTCATAGTCTTCGGCATCAATATTGATACTTTCGGCAACAACTAATCTGATAACTTCACGGATATCTTTCATACGCATATTGAACATATAAATGTCCTCTGCATTATTTTCCTCTTGTTGTTCTTTAGTTTTTTTAGCATTTGTCATAATTGCTTGTATTTGTTATTTGTTTTACAAAGTTAATAAAAAAATATGACAACTTCTAAATCAATTATTATCCAATAAACTTTCGAGTTTGTGATTTCTAATGTTAGTTTTGAGTGTTTTCAGATATTTAATGTCTTCCATTATATCAAATTGTTCCCCATTTTCAATGGTTAGTGCCGGAGTTATGCAAATGTCCGGACCAGTATAAACAAATGTTATATTGAATATTTGATCATGGAAGAACCTTTTATATCTTATTATCCTTATATCACTTGGGTCAATGAGTTTATTGAAAACTCTGATGAAATGTGAAAGAATCATCTCTTTTATTTTTTCATCACTTATTGGCTTTGGGGGCACAACGCCACCGTTATAATGTGGTAATGGTGGCATATGCTCAACACAATTTTTCTTCTGTATAATAAGGATTTGTCACTATTGTCTTTTGTGGTCTTTTTTATACTTATTTGCCCACAGTTTCCATCCAATAAAGCAAAGAATGTTTATAAGGATTATGGTGATAACAGGAATTGGAGTATTCATTGATGTTGAGATTATTCCAGGTAGAACAATTCCAAGAACCCATGCTATGATCATCATATTCTGTGATCTTTTAGATACAAAATCTTCAACTTGTTTAACTCGTTCTCCCCAGAGTAATTTATTGAGTGCATCTGACATATCTTTACCAAATGCTCTTTCAGTGTGTGTTGTTCCATCTTTTTCACCCACAAGTATTTCATATTCCCAATATCCATCAATAGTTGATTTCCCGATAAGGTTACATTCGATTGCCCTACGTCTGTCAAATTTGTATGTTGGGGTTTTTTCCTTTTTTGATTTCTTCTTAGATTTTGTCATTACTTTATTTTATTTAGATTGTTGGTTTATAATATGATTTGTTTTTCAAAAAGTTTCAAAGAATTGAATTTAATTTGTCTTTTCTTAATTTTTTCATCCATGACTCCATGGGACCGACCACTTCGTTTGGGGGTGTTTCGTGGAGATTGAATGTATATTTAGATTTTTCATCGGGGGTTTTTGCAACAACGGTTATGTGGTCGAAAAATGTATTATCGAATGATGTTACCATCTCTTCTCCCGTGGGACGAAAGTAATATGTTAAGAAATGATCATGGTGTTCTGAAATAAGTCTCCTCATTGTGTATATTTTTTGTTCTACTTGAGCAGAACAATACCCATTGAATATTTCACCCAATAATAAACTATTTACGTGTTTGATGCCTATATGTATTTTGTGTGGGTTTGAAAATATTACAAATTTGTCTTGTATGTATCTCTTTAACCATTCTTCGGAGACAAGTCCTGAATTTACATGCCCCCATAGGGTTTTATAAAGGACGTTCATTTTTTGGTATTCACTCCATACCAATTCTGTTTCTTTACTCATCAATAATACTTTTGAGTTTTAAGGAACGAGATTCTTGTAAAGTCCAAAAAGATATATCAAAATTAATTACACTACCTTTAATTGATTTTCTATTGAATCTAACGTCAAAGCTCTCATTGGATAGTAATATAATTTCGTTATATGTTGTGTTTATTTCAGTGACAGTATAAGTTTCATCTTTGGTAAATGTTGCTACCCCATCCCATACAAGAAATCTAACATCATCCTTGCATATTAATTTATCGTGTTTATTTGGTAAAGCACCCACTCCCTTTTAAATTTATAATTTGTTAAAGTTGTTGTTGATCACCGTAATATTCTTCCAACTTTTGAACCAATAAACTAAGGTTGGATTTATAGAACCCAGCCGAATTGATACATCCACACTCAACTATTTTCCACCCATCATCCGAAAGACAAACATCAATGACGAAAGATGAGGCAATTTGATGAATATCCACCATTCTTTGTGCAAATTCCTTTGCTTCCGGTTCAAAATTATCATCCAAGACCACTGAATTTCCGAGTCTGTACTGTGAGCCGGTTACAACCTTACCCCCTACGACCCAGAAACGTATCTCTTTTTGAATATATTTGGGGTTTGATACTTGGATAAGGGTATCTTCATTGAGTGTCTTAGAACGGAAATTGTGCAATATGTATTCCTTTTTATCTTCCCATTCAACTTGTGTGAATTCTTGTCCGGTAAATGCCTTATTGTCCGTGGTTGGTCGTAGGAATTTATATCCTTTCCATTTTATATCATCACCTATACGGTGTATCTCAGAATCATAGTTAAGTAGGTTATCTTTGTAGTGATCTTTGTAATGTAAGAAGTCATGTTTATCATTCAACAGTGACCCGGGTGTTAGGTTTTTCTCCACACACACTCTTGCAAGTTTAACTGATCCGAATATGAATACTTTACTTCCTATGGGAACTTCAATACCTGGTAGTTTATCAGCCACATAAGGTTCATCTGGTATATTGAAAACCTCAACTACATTATCGGTGTATGGAAAAGACCGAACAATAGTGTAATCCAGATCATACCGATCTAAGGCTTTTATGAGATTATCATAATGCTTCTCTCTGAAAGTATTTTCTTGTACGATATAAAACATCAGATAAGATTAAAGAATATGAAGCCCCATAATAGGATGGAGATTAACATTACACAATTTGCAGTTGTTATATCTTTTTTGGTAATTGGTTTTTCACAGTTTTCGGGGTTTATTTTATAAACCATCCATGTCATAAGTTTTCCGAAGAAAAAGGTTGTTCCAACCATTGCTGTGATAAATGCTATTGTTAGTATTATTTTTATTGGGGTTTAGTTATTGGTTAGTAGTGTGATATGCAAATATATAAAATGGGTGCTATTATGATAATATTCATAAGTATGGCAAGACCCACGTAGTTCCATAGGTTCTTTTTCAAAAGTAATTTTATTAAACCAAGTATAATAATAAAACTTAATAATAGGAGTGTGATCGGTAGTAGTGTTGTCATGTTATTTTCTTTTACATGGTTTCCCAAACCCACTACCATAATATGTCTGTGCTTTCTTCATTCTATTCCAATGCCTTATTGTCATAAAGATTGCAGTACCTATCATAAGTACTTGGTGGTTTTCCATAAGGTATTTTTTATCACTTTCGAATTTTTCATATTCTTCAGTATCAACTACGGAAGACCACATTATGTTCTCCTTCTCATATTTTTCCATAAGTTCAAAGAAATGGATAGTGTGGTCGTGACATTTATTAATTGTGTTTCTAATCATACTTCAATATGTTTTTCAATTTTTCATCCCTTATGTATGGGGTCATCACTTTTATGAAATCCTCAACTGTTTGTGCGTTACCAAATCCCATGGTATTTTTATTTCCGTAACGTCTAACAAGTTCATCAGGTTCTGTGAATACTACGCGAATTATATCTTTGATTTCATTTACGATAAGTATAGTATCGATTTTCACAACGTTAATTTGACAGAATTCGTGAAATGGTATTTCTTCAAGTTCACAATATGAATAATCGAGAACATTGCAAGTTCTTTCCAGAGTAATCTTTATTTTTGCGTAGTGGTAGTGCATTATATGTGCAAATATACAAATAAAAAGGGAGATTGGAAAATAATATATAGTTTAGAAGATGAATACAGATTCAATACATAAGAGGGTTAATGAAGTTTGTGATGACCTTATAAAAACATGTGAAAGGTTTAAGAAAAATTATAAGGTTAAAAAAGTCCAACAAACTAGTTCTATATACCGTAAAAATAATAATCGTGTCCTTTCTAAGAAATCTGTATATAAAATTGGATCGGGGGAATGAATTCATTCTTAGATGTTTAATATGTCTTTCAACTTTTTTTCACGTATTAATCTCTTACATGGTCTGATATATTCTTCTTCTACACAATGCAATTTGACATAACCATATCTATAAGAGTAAATACTTTTGGGATTATGAAATTTCACAATATAAGTTACTTTACCTATTTCGTAAATAGTATCAACTCCACATATGATAGCCTCCTGACTCCCTTCGTGAATGCGTGGGCGTTTCATTATTTCGACAATATCTCCCTCCTTCCATTTGGGTCTTATAATGAATAAATTAATTACCCATGTATAAATTATTTTATACACACCTTTGAATGTTTTGGGAAAAGCGGTGTGGCTCTTATATTTAATTCTTGAATATAGTTCCAAAGTTGATAACATTTTTTTTGAATTCTTCAAGTGTTCCGTTATTGTAAATGATGATATCTGCCCTTTCCTTGGGTATGTTGAATGACCCAACTTCAAGTGGGATTCTTTCAGATGCATCTACCCAAACTACTTTATCGAAAAGGTTTTGCTTCATACATTCCATAAACTCATCAAGGTCTCTCATACCCACATAACAATCAACCCGGTTTAGGATTTCCTTTGCAAGTCGAGTCCGATCATCCTTATTGTATTCACATATACTTTCATACCAGTAATCTCGGTTATTCAGTCGGTCATTGAAACACTCTTCCTTTGTTTTATATCCGTGTTCATCTTTCATTTGGTCAAATATGAAAAGGTCACAAGCAGCCCGTGATGAACCAAGAAATGACATTCCATATTCTTCATTCAGTATTTCAGCCATTGTATCCTTACCATGTCTCCCATTACCAAGAAGAAGGATTTTAATTCTATTGTGATTTGGTTTTTGTTCCATACGTTTATATGGACAAAGTGGTTGAATGTTTTTGTTGTGTGGTCACATTCACATATCCAAGTTTGTGGTGGTGTCGAGGTTATAGACCGGGATAAATATATCTAAATATGCATTACCTTCTGTCATTGATTGATTTTTTGAAGGCATATTCCATTTTATGAAGTATCCAGAAATATGTTTTCCTTCTTCAAAGAATTCCGGATTATTTGTTGTTAATACATATATTCGACCTTTAGTGGTTTCAATTTCCGTAAGGTATCCATTTTCCCATAGAAATGCCCCACTATCATATGAATTACTATATGGGAAGTTCTCAGAGAATTTAAAGGCTTCCCCAACTACTCGGCCATTTAATGCAGTTACATCACCACCACCACTCATATTAACAACCTTCACTTCTTTTGATCCGGGTTTATCTTTCTCTTTTTCTAAATATGAGCCAAAAGAAGTGAGGATGGGTGCAACATTGTTAGATATTAGACCAATAAGCATAAATGCAAATATCCATTTTACGAGTCCTACATTTTCAATGAATGTTAATATTCTATCTAAGTTCATATTTATGATGTTTTTGAGAGTTTTTGTTTAATATATAATATTATGGAACACATTGACCGATTTAATATTTTTGAAAGCAAAAAGAGAATTAAGCAAGGCGACCGAGTTTCCTACGAAGGCGAAGAATACTTTGTTTCTAAGGTAGAAGTAGTACTGTCTAGAGGATTTTATGATACTAATTGGCATTTGTCTTCTGTTAAAGTTGGTGGAAAGGATATTGTATTGGACTCATCGAAGGGTCTTGATAAGATAGACTGATCACACCAATCTTGACATTAAAGAAACATCCTTATTCTAATTTCACCGTGTCTATCAGTGTAAATGTTTGTTCGTAAAGTTGTATCAAATCCCCCTATATTCTCCTTAATGGCTGTTACAAGTTCAACGACCTCATTTTGCCTTTCTCTTTGATTTTCACCAATTTTAAGTCTTACCTGACCTCTTGATGAAAAGGTTACTCGGGAATTCTTACTATTTTTTTCTACAATTTTTAAATCCATATGACAAAGGTATAAATAAAATATCAAAATAAAAGGGAAATATATAAATATGTGCCCGGTCGTTATGTACCATACTTACCAATCAAAAGCTTTTTAAAATTTAGATCAACCACTTTTTAAAATATCTTCTTTTGTTTTACTAATCACATTTTGAAGATTGGCTTGCATTCACAACATCCGAAAATTCTTTTAGAAACTTTTCAAACAATTCATCTTTTGTTTCACTATAGTTTTTTTTCGTACCATTCCCAAAAGTCTTCATATAAATGAAGTTCATTTTTAGCTTCAAGATACTCTTCCTTATATGTATGTATTTCCCATGGCATAGCACTCTATTTTTTAAAGGTTATCACTCGTTTCGTTGTTGTAACTATTGTTGCACTTAGCGTTGTATCTAATTTGCCTTATTCTGATATTCCATAAATTTTTCAAGAAAAAACTCTCGATCAAAAATGAAGTCTTCCCACACATAGTCGTTAGTTCCCTTTATTCTATCAATACCATTAGACTTTTGCCATTCCACAAATTCACTACTATCAATCGGCAAACTATCGGCAATATCAGAAATGCCCAATAATTTTAGCTTATGTTGGTGGTATGCTTCCATGAATTTCCACAGGTCATCGCTTTTAAAGCTAATCCTATCTGTTTGGGTTGTCCAATGCGTATCAAAGTTTTTGGCTTCTACGTACCAATATTTTTTACCTTCCATTGTTTATGTTTTTAAGTTACGTGTGTATATAAGTGGCCGTTAGCCACAACGATGAATCCTAAATGGGTTTGTGTAGAATTTATGACCATCAAAACTGAGTAAATACTCTCCGGTATCTTTGTTCCAACTTTCGACTTTATGCTCACCGTATGAAGGTTTGCTGTAATACACTTTTTCACCAACCAAATCACTGTAGCTAACAATAGATAAACGTAGTAAATTTTCTGCGTATTCCTCTTTTGTGAAATTATTAAAGTTAGCAATATCCATAATCACAGTGTTAATTTATTTCTGTAAATATAAAACATATATACGACATATACAAATAAAGCCTTTGGCTACATAACCATCAATATATATATGGGTTATAATCCCTTATGAGAAGACATTCTTCACTTGTATATGCTTCCCTTCCAGCTGCATTGGTGGTTTGTATGTTTGTTTGGTTGTTATAATTCTCCAAAACAAATTCCATTTCGCTGAATGAGTAACTATTTTTTCCAGGTGGGTTATTGGGTGATATTGTCTTTTCCAAAAGTTCAAAAATACCACCTGGGTATTTCTCGAAGAATTCATCTACCATACCCCTTTTTATTATTTTTTCATTCTCACCTTTTTTTATTTTATCACACACATTATCTAAAAATTTCTTTAATTCTTCTATATCTTCGGTTTTATATACTGAGTCATTTTTAAAAACATACTGTTGGAAAAACATAGATAGAGAATTAAGTGAGTGAGTTCTGCTGAATCCTTTAAAATACTTTTCCATTTCATTCATATTGAATGCAGCCCACATATCCGATGTGGGACAAAAAGCAACGGATGAATTTTCTTTAATGGGTATTACTCTGTAAAGGTTTGTCCCATATATGGATAACCTTTCCGTGGTTGTCGAACAGATTACTGATTTGGATCGGATGGGGTAGCCTATGGCTGACCATTCGTCCATTAATAGTTGATAAACAGTTGCCTTGTTATCTGGTTTTCGATAGTGTTTGATCGGGTCCAGTAAGGCTGCCTCTCCTATATATTTACCAACTGCTCGATATAATGGGGTTTCACATTCCCAGTCATACCAAGGTGCATATGTTTCAAGTGCCTCATCAACACCCATGTTCAATTTTACTGACCTGGTTTTTGGTTTGTAATTGGTCGACTCAATAAAGGGTTTGAATTTATGTATCATTATCTATATATTAGAATATGAGGTTATATGATTTGAACCTTTTTTGGAGTTCACCCGGTTCATATTCCCAATGGTCATTTAACTTTTCAAGAACTTCTAAAATTATATCATAATAGACACCTTTGCCATCATCAGTTATTGCACCATATTCTTTAATATAATAAACGCCTTCGTATGTATCTCTTTTACCATAGAATATAGAAGTGATTTCATCAATTGGGTTTTGTTTGAAATTTATAATTGAATGTTCTCTTTGGTATGTATATCCTTTAAGTGTTCTTATTTCATTGAATGCCATAAGAAGTGATCCACCCACTTTTTCAGGCATACCAATTAATGAATCGATTGAATTGTCAGATGCTGAAAAAACAGAAACTTCTTTGGGGGAGTGTTTCAGGCTTGTTAGGTTATTACTATCCACCATAAAAGTTTTGCCGACATACTCAGGAGAACCTTCAAGTGTTTTCAATTCATTTGAAGCTGCCCAAAAACTTCCACTTACCCTTCCGAATTTAAGTGGAAGTTTTTCAAGACCGTTCGAAGTTAGGTTCACATCACCATTAACATCAACTATACCATTGGGTCTTATATCATAATCTCTTATCTTATATCTTTCACAAAGTTGTGCTATATGATTAATAGACTGGTCTGTGGTTTGGTCTGTAGATTCTTTTATAAAATCATTGAATTTATGTATCATGAAGTATATATTTTATTATATTTGTGTAAATGAAGATAGCACACCTAATTATATTCACTTTGACTTGTTTGGTTGGGGTAACTGCTCAAGAAACTGAGTGGGTATTCAATGACCGGAAAGAATATGAGAAACATCTGAAAATGTATAATGATAGTTTGAAGGCATATATGACCGATCGGGAGTCGATCCAGAATAATGATTGGATTCGTGATGGGTATGAATTGACAACCGTTGATTATTGGAATGCCACAAACCCGGGTTCTTACGTCAGTTGGACACTTTATGGTGTTAGAGCACACTTATTATATGTTAAGGAATGGAAGGAGCCAATTGATGAGAATGGGTATTATATGAGGAGAGAGTGGGTTGGGGTATTTAAAAGACCTACACATTTTCCTGTATATCAACCAAGTAAGATAGTATATGATCCTATCCCTGTTTTGGGTGTTGATGGTTCAATGTTTGACTCAGCAAATACTATTGACACACTTGAAACACCTATCATACCGACTATTGGTGATATTGAAACGACCAAGGAGGTATGGAACAGTTACACTGCAGCAGGGCACTTAATATATGATAGGACAAGTGGTAGTTGGGTTACTGTTCCCAATGGATACGTTAAAGAATTCGATTAAAAAGAAAGTGATCAATGAAGATTACTGCTTTTGGTATTTTGAACCAAAGTCAAATGCCATATTAGCAATTTCATCAAACCATGTTTGAAGTTCTTCCTCGGTAGAAATGGATTTTTCCCATTCTCCCATCAATGCTGAATTGATAGTATCAATATCAACTTTCGGAGAACCATCTGGGTTAAGGTATCCTTCATCAAATAAGAAATTTATTTGGTTAAGTTGTGCCCACAATTGGTCTACATCGTTAGCCCAAGAATCTTCTTCAACATCATCTGTTAATTCATCACCGAGTGTTTCCTCGTCTTGTGGCCACTTTCCATAACCAGGAACATCTACTTCTTCTGAATCGCCTTCCCAATCTTCGTTAAATCTTTTAATATTTGACATAATTTGTATAAATTTTTATAGTGTATATATTATTTATAAAGTCCTTTTTATCAAAGTATCTCATCTAGTTTTCGTTTCCTAAATTCTCTTTTGAAAAAGTCATCTTGTTGATCACTATCAAGAACATCTTCAAATATTGTTCGGAAAGTCTTTAGTTTATTATGCTCGGATAATTTGTCGGTGAGTTCGCATATAAGGTCAGTATCATCGAATTTTCTACTGTCATTGAGTACCATATCTCTGAGTACTTCTGTTATCATATTCATATATTTTTGGTCAATATATACGGTTGGTCTCTTAGTATAATCATTTTTACCATCTTCCCCTTTTTTATAATGTCTTGATTCAATGGACATTGATATTTCTTGTGTTTCTCCATCTTCGTCATCGAAAACAATTTCCAAAAAATGCGAGTTCCATGTTGGTCGATATGTTAGTTCAAAATCATTCATATAATAGTATTTAGTTTAATTTATTCATTTAATAATTTGTTAAGAAATTCTTCACGTTTAATGGATTTCATAAGATTCTTCATAATTATATCAGTCATCGAATCACCACTTACAGAGGTTTGGAATTCAAAGTCAAGATCGTTGTCTATGAATGCATCCACAATGGATTTATAGTTGTGGTGTGATTTGGAAATTTTATCTCGGAGAAAAAGACAATATCCCTTGGTGTTTACATTATGTATAACATCATCGATTGTTTTTTGATAAAATATCTCGTTCGGTTTTGTGTAAGGATATTTACTTTCCCATATACCATCTACATCATATATGTTTTTTGATTCCAATATATCAAATTTAAAATTTGGTGCATATGCAACCACACCGTATGTTACTTTTCTGTAGTTTATTTCTGACATAATACACAAATATACAAATTATATAATACCTTTAAACATATTGACTCTTATATGTTTCATCTGATAAAATTTCATCAACTACATATCGAACACCATCAGTTGCATTTTTTCTGATATAGTTTATAGGGCACATTTCGCCATTGTCTACAAATTCGTCAAGGTAATATTTTGGGCTTGGGTCGATATAATAAACTTCATTTGGTGCAGTTCTTAACATATCGTGTGTGTATCCTATTTGAAGACTTGTACCGACTATGATGAGTATATCAGATTCCGATATTGCTTCTGTTCCTTTTATAACGGCATCTTCCTTGGGCATTTCTCCAAACCAAACAATATCGGGTCTTAAACGTGAATTGTTTTTGCCTCTATCATTTTCAAGATCGATTGGGTTATATTTCCAGTTATATGTATCATTTTCATCAAATTCACTCCTTACTGTTTGGAGATCACCGTGTAATTTGAATATTGTACTTGAACCGGCACGTTCGTGAAGGTCATCAACATTTTGAGTTATGATGGTAACGTTGAAATCCTTTTCGAGTTCAACCAATGCATCATGTGCCGAGTTTGGATAGACATTGTTGAGTTGCATTCTTCGTGAATTATAGAAATCCGTTACCAATTGTGGGTTTTGTGCCCATCCTTTGGGTGTGGCAACTTCTTCAATGGAGTGGTTGTTCCACAGTGCATTTGAACTACTTCTAAATGTTTCTATTCCACTTTCTGCACTTATTCCAGCACCGGTAAATATTGCTATATTCATTTAATGGTAAATTATTTTTAGTTATATTTGTAATATTATGAATAGTTTATATAAAATTTACATAGTAAAAGCATATGTATTTTCAGTATTTGTATCATATGCATTTTTCTTAATTGATATAGTAATGGGGATATTACATCAATGGGATAATGATATTTGGGGATATTTGGCAATCACTTTGTGTGTGTTGGTGTTTTTAGGTGTATTGTTCATGTGTACAAGAGCCATTATCCTAACAAATGACCCAAGTGTACCACATAACCCATTCAGTGTGAACAAACGGTTTAAATTTAATGGATCAACACCAATCAGAAAATTAGTAAATATATTTTCTGTTGATTCTCCGATTCCGGAATTTACAGAAGATGAACTAAGAAGACGAAGGCGTAATAAAATAATGGAAGACTTATTAGAGAAGACTGACGAGTGAGATTCAAAAGAGGTGATATTGTTAAATATGATGGTGGGAATGAAATAATATCATTGCCTATATTGGGAACTTCCGTTGATGATGGTGGGTTTCCATGTTACGAAGTGTATATAAGTGATGAGAAGACCGAGTGGGTTGTTGGTGCATTAGATGGTAGGGTAAGGTCAGATTTAGTGGATAGATACTTTTCAATTAATAAAGAGGCGATGAGGAGGGTTGTATTAGATGATATACTTTCAGATGATTGATTATTATAATGTGGGTGATGTTTTTTATAATGCAATATGGGAAACAGAGTCTCATTTTGTCGAAATAACATATGTTGATGAAGAGAATGACCAATATGTTTTTGTTGATGAATATGGTTCTACTGAAGTGTTGGGTAGATACTTTTTTGAGTTTGAATTTTGTTTGGATGAAAAAGAAACAAGAAGGAGGAAATTGAATAAAATTTTAGATGGGAAAGTTTAGAAATAAAGGACACGTGTGCCTTGATACAAGATTCAAAGTAGGTGAAACCGTATATTTATATCGTGAGGATGGTTCATATACATATATTAAAATTGAGCGAATAACACAAACTGGTTATTTTGGTAAGACGGGAATAAATATACGTAATAGTTACATACCAGTAATACGGAAAACAACTAAATTCGAAATTGTTGATGAATATTTCACAAATGATAGAATTGAAAGATATGATAAATTAGTGGAAATATTGAAGGAGGAAGACTCTTAAGGTATTTGATATTATTTCGAATTATGAAAATAATTGCTTATATTTGTTGTTCTAAAACGTTTTGAGTGATGGACTACAAATCAATTAAAAATGGTGAAATTTATTACAAAGACAAGAATAGTGCACACTATCACATCCTTGATGAAAATGGCAGAAAGTTGCATATTAATAGATTTGTGGTGGAAAGATTGGTCAAAAATGGTAAATTAAAACCATGTGATGGTTAATGTTTTAGAACGGTTTGTGTATGAACCGTTGTTTTGGCTGAACTTAATTAAAAGACATAGACATGAAAAAACTAAAAAAGAAAGAATGGACACCCAAACAGATGGAAAGACTTCCCAAACCAGGGTATTGGGTTTCTCGTTATAAGGACATGGAAGAGGTAAGTGTTTATTGTGTGATGAATGGTTATGTGAAATACATACATTATTTATGTGGTAGAGATTGGAATACTCTTTTATGGACTTGTATGCCAACTGCTAAACAGATAACAGAAAGTATGGATGGATTCTCTTTTGAGTATTTTGGTACTTATGGTGAGATGAAGTCTAAATATCCGACACACATCCTTTCTAAACTTGGGAAAGCACCGAATGACTTTTGAGGTGAATTAGGTTACGTTATGTGACCAATGTGTAATGTTTCAATTCAATTGATTCGAATGGAATTGGGGTTTCATTATTTGATTCCCAAATATCACAGAGTATTGTGTAACTAACTTCCATTTCATCCACATATATTGGAAACACCTCATTCATCTCTTCGATGACTCTCATTTTGTCATCTGGTGAGTTTGAGTGTCCCAACAACAAAGAATAAACTTCTTCCACAGGATTATTTCTTATTGAAATTTCAGTTCTTGCTGGATTTATGGTCAATGGGAATCCTTCCAATGATTTTATATCATTGTCATGGAGTGAAATTACCCAACCCGAAATATCATTTGGGCATTCTTTTATGGAAACGATGTTATTGTTTGATGCTTGTAAATTACCCCCAATTTTCTTTGGTGATCCTTCAAGTGTTTCCAGTTCATTATAACTACACATGAAATGTTTACCAACTTTGACAGGACCACCCACAAGGCTTATCAATTCATTTTCTTGACACTCAAAATTAAATGCAACTTCAACCGGACCGCCTTCGAGGGATTTAAGTTTGTTACCAACACACGAAAAATATCCTTCGATTGTTTTCGGACATCCTTTTAATGAAGTTATATCATTTTCACGGCAATTATATGCTACCACAGATTCTGGACCGCCTTCTAAATTTTCAAGTAGGTTGAATGAGCAGTCAAATACTCCTTTAACTTCTTTGATCCCACCTTCAAGTGTTTCAATGTAATTATGGGAACAGTCGAAATCACCATCTACAAAAGCGGGTGCTCCTTCAAGTGTTTCCAATGAATTATTACTACAATCAAAATCCCCATTTACTCTGTTGAATTTCAATGGGAGTTTTGTCATTTCTGGATCAAGAATACCCGAAATATGTACATCGCCATCAACATCAATTGAACCATCATTATTTATTACATAATTCTTGATATAAAGGTCTTCACAAATTTCGTGTATTTTTTCTTCATTTGATTCAGATATGAATTCGATGTATTTTTTCATATTCTATATATTATATGTTTATATATACTTAAGTGGAAAATATCATCCCATATAGGTTATTTGAAAGTAGTTCTGACAATATTACATTGGAGGATTATGCATGGTTGTATATGTTGACTTATTCATATGGTGGTAAGATGAAATACAAGAGTTGGTATTTTGATACTCGTATGGGAAATGGTACAACGGCAGAAACAAGTTTGAGGAAATTTGATTGTGTAAAGGTTACTGATGAATTTTTTGAAGTTATTGATATGGATCGTGCCAAAGGTCTGGTCAAGTCTGAATTCGGTGCAGATACATATGCAGATGCAATTAGGTTGTCTATAAAATTGGATAAGGAACAGGGTAAGGTTGATCCATTAAAAGGTTATCGTTTTAACACGATACCTGAGGATATTTATTTAAGGGAGAATCCAAAACTGGATATTTACTTGGACAAGATACATGATAAATTTGTTGATCACTGGAATTCTCAAAGGAGTGTTGGTAAGTTGATTGATAGTATGGCACGTAGTCGGGGGATAAAAGAGTATAATTTTGCCAATTACTTGAAAATGTTTCCCGATGAGCCAAAAACATTTAAGATATACAGAGGGATAAAAGATGATTATGATCCCGAAAGAAATAATACCGGTTATTCATGTTGGACTACGAGTTATGAACAGGCACAAAGGTTTTCAACATACCACTTTACCGGACAACAACAGTTTGATCCAATATATGCAGAAAAAGGGGTGATATTGGTTTCAGAAGCTTCGGTTGATGACGTTGCAGTTTTTACTAATAGTTCCGAGAAAGAAGTTATTATGAAAAACCCGGTTGAAGTACTTGATAAACTGGAAGTGAATCCAAGAAGAGATACGGAAAAGTGATCACTTTTCCAGTATGAGAGAAAGTTTGGTATTTCTTGACAAACGCATCAATTTGCTTTTCGTTATTTGATGTGTGATAACACGACCACTTTCCAATACCATTTTCATAACGTATGAATCATCTGTGTATCCATTATCATGATCCTTAAAAGCAATTACTTTCGTGTATGGATATTTGCCCAATTTTGATTTAGTGTGTATCTTATCAATGGTATCCTTGTCGAATCCCCATTCAAATAATTGAGTATCATATTCAATATCTTTATATTTATTTTTATTTGCCATAATTTGTAAATATACGAATTACCAAAGACATATTATAATTATTATATAAAATAGTATAATATATGCATTTGTTGAATCTTCACTTTTCTTTTCTCGTGGTGTCTTATCGGTTTTTATATTCTTTCCCTTCATTATTTTAATCTTACATTCTAAAAACTCTATGAGAGTCAATGCAATTGGAACTAATACTACCCATAGTACAAAATCAATGTGTTCCATTCAATAAATGTTTAATTTTTTTATTTCTTGATAATTTTGTATGTTTATCAATCAACTCTCCGTAATTTTTGAACTTCACCATATATTTAGAACCTGCACCAAACTGTACATCACTAGACTTATTATAGTCGGCAAAAGAACAATTTATGGGGAGTTCCATTAATTTCCAAAAGAAGTTTGTTCCATTTCTATTATCATTGAATTTCCAGTAAGATGAATTCCAAGAATTTGATTCTTCATAATCGGTTTTGGTTAATCTGTAGTACTCGATTATGGCCGTGTCGTAATCAGTGTAAGACGCAAATATCTCTGGCATCCTTTGTCTTCTCTTAGCAAATATTATATAAAGTTTGTCTTCCATTACGATTTAATGTCTAATAATCCATATAAAAGAATGTTATTTAATTTATCATTTCGTTCGATTTCTTTGAATGTTGCTATGAATTTATAATCATCACTTACAATTTCATAATAGCCCGGCATGGTGATTCTACCCATATCATCAGTTTCCGGTTTACATTCTATTACAAGAAATGAGATTTCATAAAGTCCTTCTATCCATTCTTTATCCTCATCTAATCCACCTTCTGATATATCATTCATTATTACATCGGGGTCACCCAATCCTGCACGGACATAGGCTTCGTGTTCTTTCATTACAAAATGTTCATTCATTTCGTCCCAATAAACGCCAACTGTTCCCGTAATTAAAATGAAATCATCGGTTAGGTTTATAAGTTCTTGGTGAATTTCTTGGTATGTATTATTCATTTTGGGTTTTAATATATAGGTATGATATAAACAAAAAAAGGAAAGTTTAAATTATGGAACAAATTAAGAAATTTCAAGACTTCAATGAAGATGCAAATGCAAATGCCACAACTGCTGGAATGGGTGCAGTTACTTCTGCACAGCCGGGGGCATTACCGGGTACTACTGGAACGGAAGGTTCCGGTGATATCGGTTTTGCTTTCAAAAAGGAAAGACGAAAGAAGGGTGATGCTACTGAGGTAAGTGATATGAGAGATCTTGAGGATAGTTCAGATAAAGTTGAGGAAGTTGAGGAAGAAGAAGTCATTGATGAAACTAATATTGTGAAATTCAGTGAAATGGTGAATGAGGGTAATTCATCATTGGAAAGCATTTGTGATGAATTACAGAAATGTGGTGTTCGTGCATTTACGGATCATGGTAAAGTGTTTATCGACATATGTGAAGAACCGGAACTTACAATCGAAGTTACTGACAATGATCTACGAACGATAGAGCAGGAATTGGGTAAATAATACTGATCGATTTTGGTCAATCATTCATCAATGACTTGAATTCATGTGGTAAAAAGGAATTTTCCAAGGCTCTTTGTGCAAAACAAAGTCTTTTACCTATCATAAATCCCATCTCATTCCAATCTACATTATTGAGTAATTCTACTGCTTTATCAATATTCATCTCAACCTTAGGGAATATGGCCAATATTGAACCATCATAATAATTACAATCATGTGTGAAAAATGGTTTCATGTCTCTTGTTTTACAATTGACATATATCCTTGGTTCATTTGATTCATATAGACCTCTGCCCCACATGAACCAATTTTCTTCTGTATATTGTCGTATCTTACGGTTTATAAGAACTGTTTTAAAATTTTCAAGATGTGGGTGTTCAATGTTGTATATCATTCTTTTAAGTTTCCCGGTTTTCTTTGTAAAAGAACAAACAAAATCTTGGTTCCCCATCTCAGATTCAAATATTGAATCCATGCCACTTACTGCCCCCACCTTAACGAAAAAAAGATCATTGAATTTGACATCATAATCATTATCTATGAACATAAGGTGTCCATTGTTGAGTGTGAAATTCTTCACACCAGAGTTTGTTTCCGTTTTTCTTGAAAAATCATCCTTTTGAAATCGCCAAATTACCACATTCGGGCTGTGATCTTTGAATAACATAGAATCACCATATTCAAACCAATGTGTGATAGTTCCCATTTCATATAATTCTTCGTTCATTTTGATTGATGAGGTTGAATTTATGAATTCTCTTGGTGTTATGAATATCAATTCACCATTTTTCGATAAGTGTTCTAAACATTTCCTTATAAAGTATATGTATAAGTTAGTTCTATTGGGGTAGGCTTCAAGATAATCTGTTTTCTGTATCTTGGATAGTGTTTCCGGAGAAAGTCGTTTATATGCAACGTATGGTGGGTTTCCGATTATGGTATTGAATTTGTTTTCCGTATCATAATCAAAAAAATCCATTATCATAACACCTGGTTGTGAGTTTTCCGGGTCAAGTTCTATTGAGATTGGGTCTTGGTCAAATTTTTCCTTTATGTACTTCACAAATGCACCATCCCCACAACTTGGTTCGAGAATATTTCCTTTGTTTTGAATCATTTCCACCATATGTTCTACGATCTTTGGTGGTGTGTATACTTGACCTAATGTTTTAACTTTATCCATTAAAGTATTTTCTCTAATTTTTTTCTTCTAATGAACTTTTGGGTTTCGAATTCTTCTATACCAATTACTTCATTACTTGTGTTATAAAACAACACCGTGGTAATATTACCACGGTGTTTGTAGTTTGATGGGTAATAATTATATTTGTAGCATTCTATATATCTGATGGGATCAGCATCTATGGTTTCCACTGCATATTTATTTACCCAATATTCGTATTCGTTGTTGGAATCCATTAAGATATATACCAACCGATTTTGGCATCGTGGTTGATCCTAAAATAATCACTCATAAGTGGAATCGTATTATCATCAACCATTTCATTGAACTTTTTACGGTCATTATTGATGACAAAACTATTAGTCCCATCTCCGAGTATAACCATTTTATCGAATAATCTATCCTTTATCATATATGAGTAAAGGCTTTTAACAATTTCCTTTCTCAATTTATCAAAATCAAGGTATGCAACATCGAATAGGTGGTCGACACTGTGTGGTTCATCGTCCATTGCAGTCAGAAAGTCTGCCGTGAAGTTTTTGCGTTCTCGTAGTTCAAGTTTCATAATTTCCTCTTGCCAATACTTCTGGTGTGCAGGCTTTTCCATTTCAACTGCAGGTTTTTTGACTCTTTTTGATAGGTTTGGTTTCAAGTTATATTTATGTGCCAATTTAATAGTTCTTCTTCTGAACTCATTCCCGGTTACTTTACCATTGAGTCTTACTTCCTCACCTTTGAGTTCAATATTGACACCATCAATGAGTATATCACCCTTTACCGCCTTTTCTATTCGTGGGGAGATGAATATGAACATAAGTTCTGCTTCACCTGATGCTGAATTTGGTGAACCTAATCCAACTGGTCTGATTCTCCAAAGGGATTTCGCAAAACCTTCCCACTTTGGGTTGATGTAATCAGTTACATTTCCTCCATTTTCAAAGAATGTTAGGTCTAATACCCTATCCTTTTGGATGTCTGTAATAAAGTTTTGTACGTTATTGACTGTTTTTGGTGTAAGTTCGCCATGGTATCTTACGATTGCACCAATAAGGGAATCTATTATACTGTCTTTCTTTTTGATGTTTGAATCCTTTTTGAGAATTGTCATATCGTAACAATGGTCTAAAAGAATATTTTCTAATTCATTAACTATTTCCATATGTCTTTAAATCTCGGTATGGACATTTTTTCATCAATACCAAGTAATCTTTCTATTTGTTTTTTTCGAAAAGTTTTCTTATCGTATATAGAATTCATATCTATTTTTCGAAAACTGCCCTTTTCATACGAATAAGTCACTTTCATTTCCTCTTTATAAGATTCCCATTCCTCTTTCGTAAGCCATTCATCATCAGCACAATAGTCGTTATAATAATCGTACATGTCTTCTTCTATGGCTTTTTTTATTTCACTTTTCCATTTCATAACAGAATATATATGTCTGGTTGTCTAATAAGTTTTTGAATATATACCATTATGATATTCATTAAAGCATTTGAATCTTATAGATCTGATTTGGAAATTCTTGAAATGATAAAGAAAAGATATTTTCAATCGAGTTCAATAGATGTTGATATAAAGCAATTGGACGGATATGAAAGGAAAGGTGACAAAATGGTTTTTGGTTCTTCACTGAATTATAACAATTTTGATATTTATTACCTTATGCATGAAATGGGTCATTTCGTAACCACTCGTAAATTTGATAGGCTTTTAAAATCACATTATGGTCTATCATATACAACAAAAGATACTTATGATGGTGTTGATTATTATTTCCCCATATCTTGGTCCGGGGTTAAAAATGAGTTAAAGGCAACTGCATACCAAGAATTATTGGGGATTGAATTCACTGGAAAATTTCCTCTTGAAAATTGGATGAAATCACTTAAATTATTAGAAGATTTCACAAATGTGCCACCAAAGAACGCACAGAGAAACCCTGAAGGTGTTGATTGGATAGATATAGAAACCGGTTCTGTGGTCAAGTTTTCAGAATTGGAAGGGCGTAGAATGGAAACTATGATGGAGTGGTACAATATGTGGAAAGAAAAAAACCACTCATTGTTAAACATGAGTGGTTTTAATAAAAAGTGGTTTGAAAGGGTTGATTACCTTGAACAGAATTTGTGATCTAATTAATCAAAATCCGCAGTTGAAAATATATGAGATATAACATCAACCGTCCAACCATTGCCCAACATCTTTCTACGTTGTGTATTGGATACTTCTCTTGTATAATTATCTGGAACTGTTTGAAGTCGTTCCATTTCAATGGGTGTTAATTTACGGTATTGCCATGTTGGATCAACAACCCAATCCATAGGTGATTCAACAGTTACTAGACAATTTGCTTTTCCGTTTTCTTGTGGTACATACATTTTGAAATCTTTTCCTCTTGGAGTAGAATCCTTACCGGTTTCCATACGGATTCTTCTACGTGCCTCTTTGCCTTCTTCTGTCCTTGTTTCATAGAAAGTGAATGGTGCTTCTTTAAAAACATCTATATGAACTTTCTTACCATTCACTGCCTCCAATACCATTGTTCGTTGCTTTCGTTCAATTGAGTTCCAAGCAACTGCACCATTATAACTTGCAGTCAAGGAATATGCCTTATCTTTGGTAGTCATCCGTGTATCAACTGCACCACTTTCCAATATGTCTTTTAAATATACTTCTCGGTCTTCTGGTTGTGTGATATTTGGAATATTTGTCCAATATAACCTTCTTCGATTCTGTGCTGATACAAGTGCAGAATTGATTTCAATTGGTTCTACCCCAAGGTGTTCTGTGATAATGTCTTGGTATTGTTTCTTCATCTTGACATTTTCAAGTAAAAAGTATTTTGGTTTTGTTTCTTTCAATAACCTAACGAATTCAAAAAATAGTTTTGATCGTGGATCATCAAAATTAAGTTGCTTACCTGCAAAAGAGAATCCTTGGCATGGTGATCCACCAATGAGTAGATCGATTTTTGGAAGGTCTTCGCCTTTTACATCAGTAACACTTCCAATGTGTTGGGTTTCTGGATAGTTGCTTTTTGTGACTTTAATTGCATGTTTGTCTATTTCACTTGCAAAGTAATTATTTACTTTAACCCCAAGGTTATCAAGGGCAATTTGACCACAACTCATTCCATCAAATAGGCTGAGTACATTTATTCCATTTTTAGATTTTTCCATTTATATGATTTATAGGTTAGTATATTACCAAATAATATATTTGTTTATTTGCTTTCGTTTAAATTATTGAAAATTTCATCTGATACGATTATGTTCTTACTTTCCTCTAAGTATTCATGTGCCAATTGATTGACTGCGATGAAATCTGTGTCGATGTTAGAGTTGTGGAAATGTTCAAAGGCTTTCATAAGTTCATTTTTATCATCCTCTGTTGGTACAATGATCTTATATCGTGTCCAATCAACATCCTTCATTTCAGATTCTGTTAAGTGTTCTGACGTATTATCTGTTTTGTAATCTTCATACCGTTTCATTCGGTCAAATTCATCGTACTTTTTTATTCCATCCATATTACTCATATTATTCAATAATTGAATAGTTTAATAATTTTTTCATCATCGAATAATTCATGTGGGTCTGTTGCTAATTCTATTGGGTTTCCTAATATATCGAATTTTTCATAAAATGCTTGGTGTAGGTCACCTGGTTGGACTTTATCCGATGAGATGTTTATATTTTCAGTATGTCCCAAAACATCAGGTGAATTACCAACCCAAAGTACAACTGATTGTAGGTCCATACTGGCAGATGCATGTTGAAGAAATGAATCCATAAGTAATCTTTTTTCGGAATGTAGAAGTGTTAGACATAATTCACGTGGATTCAGTGAAAGGGTTTCTACCCCCCTCAATTGTAATTGATCTGGTCTTTTTATTTGTATGATCCTATAATCATCTTTGTAGTGATCTGCTACTGCTTGTGCTGTTGATGGTGGTATATCTCTCATCCAAGAATATTCGTGATTCTGTGTTTCAGAGCCACCAAATGCATTTATTATAAATATAGGTTTGGAACTATCTGATAACAATTTGTTTTGTAGAAAATCGTTTTCTAATTTGGTGAAATATAATTCTGGTTTTGTTCCTTGAAATGGCGTATCGCATAATTCACACCAAACATCTACAATATGTCTTTTATTCTGTATGTAATCGTTATGTCTATATGGATCTTGTGCAAATATTTTAGTATCTTGTCCTTTTATGTGGTCTTCATAAAAGTATCGAAGGTCTTCCGGTGAGAAAACTCGCCACACACGTTGATTACACAGCCATATGTCTCTATGTCCGGTAACTATTATTATCTTGTGTTCGGGATATTTGATATTCAGAGAACGGACTACTGCAGTTGCAAGTATGTTTTTACCGATTCCGCCTTCTATTTGTAAAATAAGTTTCACTTTTTCAATATTTTTTTAATTACTTCATTGTGTCTATCCGCCATATCAACATTTGAAAGGTCTGTGAATGGTATATTCTCAATTTCCAGATAAGTTTTGATCCATCTATCAAGTCTCTCAATTTCTGCAACATCATGATATCTAATACCATCATTAGTTTCTATATTCTTCATAGGTGGTACATAGAATATGTGGTCCCATTGATTTAGGGTTTTTAATATTTCTTTTTGTATATGGTTAATCGTTGCAATATCTTTCCTGTCTAATTTATCATTGAATAGTCCTCGGAAGTAAAAATAATTCAAAAGACTTGATGAATCACATATGATGAATTCTTTTGACCCAATGAACATTTGTTCTCTATTAAGTTGTTTATAGAATATAGTAAGTTGGTCAATTGGTGCATTTGGCACTCCATATTCTGCAATATAATCAGTGGCTGCTTCCGATATAAAAATCGAATTTTTATTTATTTTTTTGAGTTCTGTGTGAACACCTGTTGCGAGTGTCGATTTACCAGATCCGGGTGGACCGATAACCATTACTAATTTTGATTTCATATTATTCTAATGCTTTAAAAGCAAATAGTTTATATAGACCACCAATTCCCATCATCGATTATTAATGTAACACTCCCATAATTACTTGAAATCGTAGTAGATGAGGCATTGTCAATTAAACTTGCTGTCCAAGAGTTTATAGTTATATTCTGTGCAGCAGCATTACCACTTTTGTCTTTAATTATTACTCTCTTGTTATTGTTGAGGTTTGTTGTATCAGGTAATGTTATCGTGATTGGACCGACTGACCCAGTAACTCCATAATATTCTTGTAGTGTGTATGAAACGGGTATGACATAATCACTTGATACTGTTAAATTCACATAATTATCAACTGTGACCCTACCATTTTCATCAAAAACCAAGTTTCCATTGAAATTTGATGATGTTGATGGAACAATCGTTACACCCAAATTATCCACACTTAAAATATCATTCCCTTTTGATATGTCTTTGACAGACATTGAAGTTGTTCCATTTATAATATTCCCGGTTGTGTTATTGCTCAAATAACTCCCCGAAGAAGTATTCCCCGAAATTTCATTTGCTGTGTTATTTTCAATTAGATTAAAACTATTGGAATTTATTCGTGTTACGTTGTTATATTTTATTTTAGATAGAACATTTCTTGTTTCTCCCGTGAATGTTGAGGTATATGAAACACCTAATTGTGATTGTGATCCTTGTATAGTGAAATCCCAATTATCAGATGGGGAGTGTCCAGTTGTATTTCCAAATGTTATTTCAGTTCCATATGAAAGTGGAAGTGGTGGGGCTGTCCTTACTGAACCAGTTCCTGTGTTCCCTTGATCATCGTACCATGCAAATGTATCAGGTGTTCCGATAGAATCTATATAAACAAGATAATGTACCGGTGATGCTGTTAAAAAACCGGTTGGGTCAAGTATAAGGTCATTTAATCCAGAGCCAGAATATGCAGGGGTTTCTGAAATAAGTGAGTATGTTCCCGTTATATCTATTGAGAATGGGTCACCTTCATATGATATGATCGATGTTGGGGCAGTTACAATAAAGTCAAGACCTGAATATGTTCCTGTAAATCCTGATTGTGGGAATGTTGCATAAATACCATCTATGAATCCAGTGGATGATGTAGTATTTGATATAACTGAGAAAGTGTTCCCTGCTAAATTTATAATTGCTTGGTCACCAATGGCAACAGTTGCTCCCAAAAATGAGAATGTTGCAGTTGCATTTGTGTATAGGTCACCTGACCAAAGATTAGAAGATATTAAGTTACCATCATTATATTTTATTTCTGAAAAATTAGTATTGTTTTGTATTGTATTAACTGTATTTAAGTCAATTACACCACCATTTGAAACTATATCATTATTCAGTCTGATAAGTTGTCCTGTGTTATTGGTTATTGTACTTTGTGTATTGGAAGATATTTCATGTACATTATTATCGGAAATATTTGGAACTGTGTTGGAAGATATTTTATTCCCCCAGTTACTTGATATTGTCCCAACACTTGTGTTCAATGAAATATCTTTTACACCATTTTCAATTATTGATGATGTTACGGATGATAAATTGGCCAATATATTATCACTTGTGTTTTTACGGATTTCAGTAACTGTGTTCAATGAAACTGTCAGTCCGATATTTCCATCCACAATAGACGAATTGAATGTTATTATTTGAACATTATTGTTCATAATATCGCCACTGTTATATGAAATTTCTTTTGATATATTTTGGTAAATGTTTGATGCTGTTGCATTTTGTGTTATAATGTCCACAATGTTTGAATCAATCAAACTTATTGAGTTGGATTTTATCATTTCACCTGTGTTATTGGAAACTGTTCCATTACTGTTCAGACTTATTTCTTCTACTTTGTTTCCAAATATACTTGCAAGTGAATTGGTTGCAATTAATTTAGAAATGTTGTAATTGATGTCACCACTTAAAGTGTTTGATAATATTTCTTTTGAAGTGTTTTTGGTGATTGAACCAGTTCCTGTGTTATTCCCAATTCGAGTACCTTCGTTTTCAGAAATAATTCCATCATTTGTATTATTCATAAGGCTAGAAACCTTGTTATATGAGATGGTTGCACCATTACTGTTACTGGTTATTCTTTCTGAATTATTGATAATTATACTTGATGCAGTATTTCCGGAGATTTCTATGAATGTGTTATCAGATATATTGTCTACTGTGTTATTATTTATCTCACCACCTTTATTGTTATTTATAGTTGTTGATATTTGATATGAAATCTCTTCTAACGAATTGTTATTCATATTAGAGATATTCGACCATGATATTTGGCTTATATTGTTATTTGAAGATGTTCCAAGTGATGTGTATTCAATTTTACCAATATCATTATTCACTAAATATGAAAGTGTTGATCCATGAATACTTCTTATTTTATTATCTTTAGAAATATCACCAATGAAATTTGTGTGTGATAATTCACCGATATGGTTATTGGAGAATGTTAATGATTCAATTGTTGAGCCTGCTGCCCGTGTTACAGTATTATATGATGCATATGATGGAGTTCCGAATACAAGGTTGTCCATATAATATACACTTGTTGATTGTGTGAATGAAGAACCAATCTTATTATTTAAATGATAGTTCTCATCATGTGCAAGTGTTTCGATATAATCACCCGGAACCGGTGCATCGACCTTACGTATTATGTTATAATTTCCAGAACCATCATTCCATCTTCTGAATACTACTTGTCTGAAATCATAATCTCTTTCATTCCCATTGATCGATCGTCTGAAAAGAATATGTCCTTTGGATGATGCACCACCTGCATGGTCATTTTCTCTGTCTGCCACATCGTGTTCCCAGATTATAAAATCATCTGGATATGATAATGACCGAACTCTATTGTCATATGTATTCGGTGATGTTGCAAGGACACATAATTGTTCAGTAGTACCGATTTTAATATCCTCTGAACCACCTGAACCATCACCTACCGTATCGGTATATTGTATATAGTGTCTTGTTTTATAATCTGTGATGATATAAATATCACCTGTATTGAGTGTAGAACCACTTATATGAGCATCAAATTCAGTATATGTTACATTGTGTGTTGATAGGTAAACTGATCCAGTAAGACCAAGTGTTATGGTATCTGTCTGTCTTTTCAGTTTCAACATCCCATCTGTATCAACTGCTAAGTAATATTCACCAACCGGTGGATTTCCTAATGCACTTACATTTTCTGTTGTTAATAATATTGTACTCATTAAGTGTCTATTTACTTTTCCCTATATATTAAAGATTAAACTATGCTTGGTAAATAATTTATATCCGGTGGGTGTGGAATTCTATGATAACGAGAATATGTTTGATACCGAGAGGGAATATTATGGAAACTTACATTATAATGAACTAAGTGATGGTGGGAAAGAAGAGTACCATAAACGTAAAATGGAGAAAACTTGATTTGTCATACTAATTTTTTTTGTTAATTTTGTATTATGACGGAAGAAATTTTAAAAATAGGAGGAAATACCTTCAAGGAGAAAATAGGAAAGAGTGTTGAGGGTTTTGGTAAGTCGATTGTTGAAAAAGGCAAGGCTATTATTGAAAGTGCCAAACCAACTATTGTTTCAAATCCAACATGTAAAGTGGTGAATCCATTTACAATAATAATCTCATTCAAAGTTGCACCATCCGATAAGTATCAGATAGTCATTGAGGGGGATTATAAACAATATTATAAGGAATCCGGAGAGGGGACACTTGATATGTCAAATGAACAGTTGTTCCATATAATAAAAACCAACAAGTCTCGTTGGTTTAAGAAAGAATAACAGACACCAACATTAACTAAGATGGTTGTCTTAGTATATCCATTTCGGAACGATAGGTGGATCTTTTCAGTTCTGCCTTGTATTCCTTCCAATCACGTTCAAGACTCTTTGAGAATTTTGTGGTTGGGGTTTTTTTATTTGGTGTCTGTTTTCTTTCCGTCATGCTTATCATATTAATAAAAAGAGTATTTATCGTTTTCTGATATACAGTATGTTGATACTGGTGTGATGTTGAAACCTCCATCACATTGTTCCAATAGGAATCTAATATTCCCATTGATCAACTCTCTGTTGGTTACCTTAATGGTCGATCTATCAATGCCATTAACACATGTTACGAAGATGTCATCCACTTCGTCATCCACAAATAATGACTTCTTACCCATTAATTTACCACTCTGTCCATTTTCATAATAAGCAGTTTCGATTAGTTCTTTGAGAATATCGGTGTTGCCAAATTCTACTTTTAATTCACTTTTCATATTTAAACATTAATTTTGATTTGTGTTGGTTATACATAAATTGAATACCAATGTTTATTTTTTGTGGGAAAATTTCAGAACCAATGGAATCATTGTTGTGGGTGGTCGTTCAACACATCAAAAAACCGATTCAGTTCTTTCATATTTGAAACAGTCCGGGTCACTGTTGAGAATTCTCCTCCGTGGTAAGTTACTTGGCAAGTTTCGGGATTATATGAAAATGTTTCGGTAGTGAAGTCAAGAATTGGGGATGTGTGCATTCCACGGTACCATTTAGGTTTTCCTGTAAATGGACATTTATACATATATCTCCATCCTGATTTTTTGAGATTTTTCTCTGTTATTTCTTTATTGAATATATTGAACATGGTTAATTAAGTATATTTTTTAGTTTTAGGTCCCGTGCAACTGCTTGGTCCATTCTTTCAACATATATTGAATTAGTATCTACTTTTAGGATGAATTGACAAGTGTTCGGGTCTTTTGATAATCTTCGAAGTCCCGTAATTTTAAAAGCCAAATTATTATATTGGTCTTCAATTTTACTTGACATCGGGTAAAATGCGGGTACTCTTATTTCCACACCCATTTCATTGCATTTATTGACCTTTTGGACAAATGTTTCCATTTTATCTATGGGGAATTGTAATTTAATTCCTGATTCTGTATTTTTATAGTAATAGAATCCATTTTTCCCTCTGGGTGCTTTGTAGTCAAGGTCATAGAATTTCTTTACGATCGTACATTTGATTCCAAATATTTCAAGCCATGGTTTTTTGTATCTATGCATTGTATAAATATTTATTATAGTTTGTTTCTTTAAAAGTTTTTATGTGGTTTCCTATGATAATATATTATCAAGCATATCAAATCTTTTCAAATATTTATACATACCAATACCAAGTTCACTTTTTCTGGTTTTGAAAATGTTAATATATTCTGGTTTTGTTTTTGGATGTTTTTCTATAATGTATTTTATGGTTTCTTTGTCGTATATCTGTGCAGTTCTATTAACTATTGCACTCATAAGCTTTTTCTTTTGTAGTGGTTTCAAGTTCCAACTACTTTTCTCATATTTATCAAACCATTCAATGAACCTTTCCTTTTTCCCACCTATGTGTCTGCCAAGTTCATAGAGGAAATTATCAACATCTCTATATTTGATATACTCTAATATATCGAACCTTGAATGTTTCAGAATGTAAAAAATCAATGGTTTGGTATTACGGGTCGGTCTATGTAGAAGAATATTTTGTTTGGTGAAGTTTGGTTTTTCTTTCAACCATTCATCGATGCATTCTTTCACTTCATCAAGTGTTCCATCGATAAATATAAATATTAGTTTTGTGCCTTTTACCATATAACAAATGTACAAAAAAAATATGATAATTTGGTAAGTGTGTTTTAATATATAAGGTATGAGAATTATAAGATTAAGAGATGTATTGGAAGGAAGAGTGGATGAATCCTTGCTTCAACAAAAATCCAAGGAACAATTGGAGATGGTTAGGAAAATGTCAAAGGATACTGATATTGGTGATAGGATATCAGATATGAATGACCAAGGTGCAAATATTCATTATATGGATAATGTAATTGATAAGAATATTGAAACTTTCCAAGATTATGAGGCTAAGAATAAGAGTTTCATATCCGGGTGGAACACTAACCATATAATTGACCCATTTACTGGGAAAAAACAAAAGAAGTAATTATGAAGAAGTTTAACGAGTGTTTAATAGAAGAGAATGACCTTAGAATAATCAAAGAGAATGTTGATAATTCTAAGCAATTCTTAATGGAGTTCCTTGGGTCTGAGAATAGTGATATAAATGAGTTCTTGGATTCGAAGTTGATGAGATATAAAGATAATGTTAGAGCCGAGATAAAGAAAGGTCTTAGTGATTACTTACAAGATCTATCAACTGATATCAAAGTGGGTTGATTATAAACCCAATTCACGGTTTTTGATGTTATTAACATCAAATTTGGCAAAACTTATATATGATGTGACCCGATCACCATCAGACCAAACAATTCGTACATTGTTTTCATCATCATTTATGATGTTACTCACTTGATAATATTTATTTATATACTTGGCGATACTTGAAACCACTTTCTTTTTATTATCGTCATCGACAATACCTATCACTTTTTTCTCACCTATTACACCGAATACATTGAAATATACTACGTTCATTTTATGAGTTTAATTAGTTCTTTTTCGAAATCGATAAACTTTTTACCGATTGTTTTATCTTCTTGTAATTGATAATCAATTGGTTCAAATGCCCAATTCTTTGTTTTATCAGCCTTCTTGACATATATACCTAATGCAGTGCCTTCGTGTTCATGTTTCCCATAATAGAATCTATCTCCATTATAATCGAATACCCAAACATCTTCCCAATCACCATTCCTTTTGAAATTTGGTTTCCCCAATTTGGCAATAACCTCTTTGTTTGTGGTTGTGTGTAAGATTTCTCTGTCGGGTGTTTTTCTGTCAATAATTGAATGTTTCACATATGCTTCACTATTTCCACCGTAGAAATAATAATCATCATTGTAATCCTTCTTTGTGTAATTTTCCAATAATTTCATTTAGTTCATTTACTTTGAGTGGAAACGATTATTTCTCATATTTTCAAAGGTAGTAATAATATTTGATAAATCACATAGATGGGTATAATTTGTCAGTGTTGTTTAAGCAGTATTCTATTATCACAGCCCTACCAGTTGCATCAGAAAACCATGCCATATAACCATCATTATAATATTGAAATCTAAATGGAAATGTGTATACGTGCGTAATATAATATAAGGAATTTGTTTTTCCAAAAAAATATTGAAAAAAATTCACATACGAATAAACTTTGAATTCCTAATAGTGTATAAGTATTAATCGATGTAAATAATCGAGTTAAAAATTAATCAACGGCTAAAAATGGCAGAATTAAATGATGATTTGTTTGGTGGTTTAGATGAAAAACTAGACTTCCTGCAAGAAAAAACAAAAACCTCAACAGATGGACTTTATCGAGTCGATTTGTCGAAAGCAAAGGACAAAAAGAAAGGTTACCGTGCGGTTATCCGATTCCTACCTAACTTGACAAAAGATGGTAAATTGGAACAATCGGCAATTGAGAAGATTAGTCACTATGTGGATATCAAAAATCCTAAGGAACTTTCCGGATACTATGACTCACCAAGTAACTTTGATGAAGAGTGTCCTTTGAGTGAATTATATTGGACAATGACCAATTCAAAAAATGCAATCCTTATTGATAAGGCAAAATGTTTAAACTACTCACGTAAGTATTATTCATATGTTCTTATTATCGAGGACGATCAGCAACCAGAACTTGTTGGCAAAATTATGGTTATGCAGTATGGCGTGACTATTAAAGATAAGATATTAGCAGAGAAAAATGGTGAAATCTCAGGTGTTGGGTGTAATGTCTTTGACCCGTCTGAGGGAAAGGATTTCGTTCTCGTTGTGAAAGAGATCCAAACTGGTGACGAAACATATCCAGACTATAAAATGTCTATGTTCAAACCAGAGACTTCATCACTTCCTATCTATTTTAAAGAACAAGGTAAGTTCAAAAATGCACCACTTGGTGATAATGGGAAAATTTCTCCGGAAGCAAGGGGTAAAGTAACTGAGTTCTTGTTGGATAGAGAGCATGATATCGAAGATTTTGCACCAAAACGTCTTACTGAAGACCAACACGGTAAGATTACTGAAATCGAAAATCTTCTTACAGGTAAAGTATCAAATTCTTTCAATGAGAGTAAAAGTACTAATGCAACATCTAATGATTTTGATCTTAGTGATGAGAAGGAAGACTTCGAATTTGAAGACAATTTCAGTGGTGGCGATTCTAACGCAACTACGGTTGATGATGAAGATGATTTCTTTAGTTAAGAAATCATTACCAAACCAATGTGAAGAGGAGTTCGTAAAGGACTCCTCTTTTTTTTTTATACATCAAATCAAATACATTAGAGGCAACACAATATAAAATATATACATTATGCTAATAAGTGATACAGTCATAGTTAAGAATAATAAAAGATATTCCGATGTTATTATACAGAGAATAGATGATAAGCATATAGAGATTCCCATTGAATCACTTACACGTGGTTCAAAAGTTTTTGTTGATGCTAAATGTGATATATGTGGGTCTTCTAAAAAAGTTCCGTATAGAGATTATTTATCCAATGTGTCAAGAGGTAATATATTTGCGTGTTCGATAAAATGTGGCACTGAAAAATCTAAAATTAATTGTTTGGATAGGTATGGTGTTGATTCTACAAATAAATTAAAGGACAAAAAAGATAAAATTAAAGGTACACTTATTGAAAAATATGGTGTTGATCATGTTTCAAAAATTGAACATGTTAAGGATATCAAGAGTGAGAAGATGAGAGAAAAATCGGATATGGTTTCTTCTAAAATGATAAATTATTGGAGGACTGTAAGTGATTCGGAAAAAGAAAGAATGAATGAAAATAGGATTTTGACCAATTTAGATAAATATGGTGTCCGGAATGTTTCACAAATTGATGATGTTAAGGTTTCCAAAATGGAAACTTCGAAGGAGAATAATAATGGAATTGGATTCGGTTCTGACTCTATACGAGAGAAAATCAGAGGGGAGATGTTAGAAAGGTATGGTGTTGAACACGCAATGCAATCTGAACATTTTAAGAATAAAATGAAAGAAACAATGTTGGAAAGGTATGGTGTTGAAAATTCAATGCAATCTGAATATTTTAGGGATAAGGCAAAAGAGACAATATTAAAGAATTATGGCGTTTCTAACATAATGCACAATAAAGAAACGGTTGAGAAGTTGAAAAAGATGTTTCATAATAAATATGGGGTTTATTCATATTTTGAAACTGATGAATTCAAGTCTAGTGAGAATTATAATCCAATGTCAAAAGTATTGAATCGTTTAAATACAAAAATATATAATTACAAGGGCTATATTCAATATTTGGGTGATGGTATATTTGAATTTGAATGTGATAACAACTTGGGACATGTGTATCAAATAGATAGCATGAATTTTCATAATAGGTTATCAGATAATTCTAGTATTTGTACTGTTTGTAATCCAATTGGTGACAGTACATCAATAATGGAGAATAACCTATGTGATTATATTTCATCAATATATGATGGTGAGATTATACAATCTTATCGAGATGGGTTTGAAATTGATATATATTTGCCGGATTTAAAGGTTGGGTTTGAGTTCAATGGGCTTTATTGGCATTGTGAGAAATATAAAGATAAAAATTACCACAAAGAGAAAACTGAATTTTTTGGTAA
>Ga0102945_1000075_pt1 | contig 35945 bp, 35 predicted proteins | sample SalPonred_H2O_MG_FD_78207 | JGI IMG/M metagenome (GOLD analysis project Ga0102945, IMG submission 78207) | Salt pond water microbial communities from South San Francisco under conditions of wetland restoration - Salt Pond MetaG R2_restored_H2O_MG ...
ATGGACTTTTGCTCTTCGTGGAAAACGGTTGCTTATAATATCTCCGTTTGCTGAAACATTCAAAAAACAGTTACCTGTTTTACAAGAAATTTATGGGCGTGATTTGTTTCCGGAGTGTAGCTTTGTATTTATAAAGCCTCCAATAACAAATGGAACAAATCAATCAAGACCGTTTGACGAGGAACTGGATAGTTTTATTACACAGGTAGAAGAAATCAAAGACAATTTTGATATTGCTTTAGTATCATGTGGTGGATATGGTAATCCTGTGGTTGGACGAATCCATTCGCTTGGTAAGTCAGCAATTTACGTTGGTGGAGTTCTTCAGATGTATTTTGGTGTATATGGTTCAAGATGGGAACGAGAGCGTCCATTAATTATGCGACTATTCAAGAATAAATACTGGGTGCGTCCTACTTCAGATGAAAGGCCACAAGGTTTCGAAAATGTAGAACAATCATGTTATTGGTGAGTCGTGATGGTTAATTATAAATTGAAAGTGAATTAATTTATAATGAACCGATGTAAAATAAACCGAGCTTAGACCCAACGTTATTACCTCCATATTGTATTCCACTTCCTCCAATCCAATTTGCTTCAACGCGTACCACAGCAGTGTGAGAAATATTTGTCACATAAAATACTCCATTAAGATTAAGAGTAAGCTCATCTGTTGTACCACCACTTGTGATTGTTTGACGAGTTAGTACAATAGAAGAACCATTTAGCAAGACCTGAATTGTTGTATCTTGAAGAGTAGATAGATTCAGACTATCTACTTGGCTAAGCAGAATAGAAGCATTAATAGAGTATAGTCCTGTTTTTGGAAATCCAATTGCTCCTCCACCCGAATAACTGGCAATTTTGGCATAATTTGTTGTATTATAAACAATTGTTGTGTAAGTACCATTAGTCAAGTTTGACGTATTGTTACTCTGTAAATCTAAAAATACAATGTCTGCTACAGCACCTTCTGGACCAGTTATTCCTGTGTTTCCAGTAGGTCCAATCGTGCCAGTAGGTCCAGTAGGTCCAGTAGGTCCTCCAGGAAGACCAGAAGGTCCAGTATAACCGGTTGGTCCTATAGGTCCTGTTTCGCCTTGACTACCAGTAGGTCCCAATCCACCTAAGACTTCAATTTCAATAAAACAAAATGAATGATCCAAAACCGCTCGTGGTAGATTTCCACCACCAAATTCTTCAACGCATCTAATTTCAACATTCAGTCCAGAAGCATCACTAACGTTTGACAAGTCAACAATAGCAAATGCTTCTGAGTCAAACGATAAGTTACTCGCATTATAATTTGTAGATGCATTTATACCAGGATTTCCAAAATATCCAACTGCTTGATAAGGGAGCAAGCTAGTCTTATTCCACCATTGCCATGTAGCTACGTTAGATGGGTCTATACCAGCATTATCTTTAAGAACTAACCTGGAACGTAGTCTATAGGTTGAACCACCTTGTAAATAGAACTGAGAATCGATATATAAAATAGAGTTTGGTCTTTCATAGATAGAAAGCCAAGGTTTAATAACACTGTTTGGTTCTAATTCAACATCCCCACTAAGCGTAAAGTAATGATAATTAAATGATGTTGGATCGCCTATAGGACCAGTTATTCCAGTTGGACCGGTTGGTCCAGTAAAACCAGTAGGTCCTTGAAAACCAATAGGTCCTGTAACACCAAAAGGTCCAGTTGGTCCTGTGCTACCAATAGGACCCAATGGTCCAACAACACCTGTTGGCCCCGTAGGTCCTGTATCACCAGGACGATATATTGTAACACTCGTACATGAAGAACACTTTTTGTATTCAATATAACCCATCCTATATATGTATTATACAAATAGTGATTAGATTGTTCCATTTATCCAAACATAAATATCAACTCTGACAAATACTTGAGGTGGATTAATATTGGCTGCTGACCCTGAAGAGTCAAACAAATAAACTCCTATATGATCACTGGCTGAGAATTGAATTCTGTTAGACCATAGAGGCGTCAAACCATCATCAATCCATCTGGTTAAAGAACTAACCGATGTAGGAATGCTTGTAATCAGTGGCTGAAAATTTATTCCAGATGTATATCCAGTCCCAGGACTCGAAACACTATCATAATTAGCAACAGCCACTGAACCATTGTATGCTACACCAGAAGTTAAAATACTTGCGCCAATAATATAACCATCGTTTGGCATAGCTATAGACCAGCTTCCAACATGCCCACCAAGCGAAACGGGTATAACAGCGCCAGGGCTTAGTCCAGTTAAATTGTAAATATAACTAACTGAACTAGGCAAAATAGGCCAACCATAAGCATTTGAAGCATCACCACCTGTGAAAAGATTAAATGATAAGGGTAGGCTTCTTAGTGGAGGTGTAGCAGCTAGACCATTACTTACATCACTAACAAATGAGAAGTTTGCGTTTGACGAAATATCTGGAATGATTGGCATAGGTCCAGTTGCTCCTGTATCACCTGTTTGACCTTGATCTACAAAAGCAATAATAACTGATTCTCCATGTGAAAATGGATTAGGACCAGAAGAAAAAGCACCTGATATTACTAGTTCCCAGTAAATAGGAGAAGCTAATGTAGGTTGTGGGGTAACACTATTAATATAGAATGACAAGTAGTTAGAAGGCGTCGTAACACTTGTTATAGTTACTCTTCCACGATAAGGTCCTGTAATGGACTGTAAAATTGTCATATAGCTTTTAATAGCGGTCCCTGATATATCAATATTGTTAATATACATTATAGTAGAACTACTGGTAGATGAAGGGAAGCCATTAAATTCAAACTTAACGTCTCCAAGAGATGGAGGTGGTGTTGTAAGAGAATTATAAGTGAATAGAAAACTTGCTCCATTGAAAACCCCACTTGGACCAGTAGGACCAGTAGAACCTATACCTCCGACTTGGCCTTTTGGACCAGTAGATCCTTGCGGTCCTTGTAATCCAATGGGTCTACAACAATTGAAGCTTTGTTGATATACACTTGGTGATGAATACGACATATACATTTTGAGTAGAAAAGATGTGTATGAGTTTAGCGTATGAATAATACTTAAATTTAAAAAGCGACGTCCAAATCAAATGCGTCTTCACTAGTATCTTTGGTAGCGAGGGCATATTCACCTACACGTTTTTCAAAGAAGTTAGTCTTTCCTTCAATACTAATCATTTCCATAAATGGGAATGGGTTTACAGTGTTATAAAACGGTTCGTATCCTAATTGAATGATGAGCCGATCAGCAACAAATTCTATGTATTGTGACATTAAATCAGAATTCATACCAATCAAACGACAAGGAAGAGCCTCGCAAATAAATTCCTTTTCAATTTCTACAGCCTCCTTGATGATATCGTATACTTTTTGTTTGCGTAATTTCTTTGACAACATGTTATACAATAAAATAGCAAATTCAGTATGTAATGCTTCATCACGACTAATAAGTTCATTGGAGAATGTGAGACCAGGCATCATATCACCTGGTTTCTGTTTAAGCCAATAAATGGCACAAAAAGCACCAGAAAAAAATATTCCCTCAACACAAGCAAAACCAATTAAACGGGTAGCAAATTGTGATCTCTTATCATGAATCCAATTAATAGCCCAATCTGCTTTCTTTTTGATACAAGGGAAATTTTCGATAGCTTGAAATAGTTTTAGCTTTTCCTCCTTATCACTGATATAAGTATCAATTAAAAGGCTATAAACTTCAGAATGAATATTCTCCATAGCAATTTGAAATCCATAAAATGCTCTCGCTTCCGATAATTGTACTTCACCCATAAACCGAGCGGCCAAGTTCTCTAGGACGATTCCATCACTTGCAGCAAAGAACGCAATAATGTGTTTAATGAAATATTGTTCATCACTTGTTAGCTTATCCCAAGTGCGTTTATCCTTAGACAAGTCTACTTCCTCTGCTCTCCAAAAACAATCAACTTGTTTCTTATACATATCCCATATCTCTTTGCTTTGTAGTGGGAACATAACAAAGCGGTTCTCGTCTGGAGTAAGCAGGAGCTCTTGTGTAGGAACTTGTTTTGTCATAGTTGATAGATAATATTGCTTAATATTTTTATGTCAATTACAAAATTGCTTGTTTGATAAAAAAGTAACTTAGTAAAAAATGACAGCATATAGGCTAAGAAATATATTTGTAGTTAATTCTTGTCTAATAATAAATAAAATAGCTTATAAGTAATGGTATAATAAAGACACTACATAGTATAAGAAAGTTAAGATGGAAATAGCTATTGAAGACCAGAAATTGAACGTGTTAAAGCATCAGATTCAGTGTCGTCAACAGATGATGATTGAAAGATTCAAAATAGTGCGAGATTCAGTTAAGGAGAACTCTTTGTTATCTGGAGTGCTAGACGATTATAAGAAGTATTATGAAGATTTGATTGAAAGTAAGAGGGCACAGGCAGAAGCATTAATGCTTCTCCGTGATTATCTTGAGAGCATGGAACAAGCAATTGAGTTATCTGACACTCAGATGGAATATTTGAAGCATGAGCGTAATGAAACAATAAGTCGTCTTCAAGATGTGCGTAAAGATATGACACGTTTATTAGATGAAACTGACAGCAAAACACAATGAAAATCATAATTATAGATAATTTTAAACATAGACTGATATGTACGTAAAAGCTATTAATAGACATAGAATATTATCATTTTTTATAGACTTTATCTATAGAGATGACTGATACTCAACCCCAAGTGAATATTCCTTCACCTGAAGAGCTTGTTACCCTAGCAAATACTATTCGTGATTCTATTACTGTCGAACTTGACCGTAAGACTGCCTCTATAGGTTCATTATTTGACACACTTAATGCTGCTATAGATTCTATTGTTGAGTTATTACAAAGTTTAGAAGCTGCAATTCAGACTCTTCTTAACACTAATGGTAGGAATAGTGAAGAAAGAGAACGAATCAAGAATGAGATTTCTACATTAAATGCAGCTCATTCCGATCTTAAGGAAGCCTTGACGCAAATTGAGTCTGCTTATGAAGCAGGAATATTAAACCTTAGCAATGCTTCTACAAAATTATTGGACGTGCCAAATACATTAGATAATAAAATCAAACAGCCTATTGAGACTATGATTGGTCTTGCTTCTGCTCAGCCTCCAGATGGGCCGACCGCCCCGGCGGGTCCTGGTCCTGTTTCAGGTGGTAGAAAATCCAGAAGACATCGTGTCAAGAAAGGAGGTTATGTTTATGGAAAAAAACTTATAAGCAAATCTAGCAAGAAATCCAAACGCAATTCGAGAATATCAAGACGCTCAAAAGACTCACGAAAGTCTAGAAAGTAATAATTGATATAAGACAAAATATTATTGATTTTACAATAATGACTAATATTGTAAAATTAGTGGGGCTTTACGTTATTTAACACCGTTTGCGTTTTGTTGGAATAGAATCAGTATTAGCACTTTTCGGTTGTTTGTTTTTAAGACGATTACGCCATATTCTTTGAAATAGCGATAACCAATATGTCTTCTTTAGAGCCACAAAATGACCACTTTGTAATTCTACTTGTTGAATGATATCAACTTTAGGAAAACGTTGTATTTCTTTTGAACAAACTAATGGGTTATCACATTGATTAATTCTTTTACTCATAGAAATTTTTGCCATATTAATAAACTCATCTAATTCCATATTTAGTGACAACCGACCTGGCTGCCAAACTTCTAAAAATTCAAGAGGGTCTTCATCTTTCTCACACGTATATAATGATAAGTGATGACCAATAGGCTCACTATCATATCCATGGAGACCTTTGTCATAGACCTGACAAACAGCAAGTGTATATTTACTCATCTAAAATAAGTGAAAACAAATGAAACCAAAGACGTCAAATGTATAAGAACTATACAAATACGTCTTAAGTTAGTTTTTTCTACCTTCTAAGTATAAGAGCAATGAACTTCAAGCAGTTTCTTAGCAATCAGACAGTTTTATACGTAGTATTTGCAATCAGTTTGGCTTCTTTATTAGGCTATGTTTTGACTAACAAAACAGATGCTGTGTTATTCTTTCTTCTTTCTGGCTATATCACGAGTCATTTTAGCAAGAATATGACTACAATTATGTTAGTTGCACTGTTGACTACCAATCTTATTTTTGGGCTTAATCAGATGAGAGAAGGCATGGAAAACAAGAATGATAAGAAAGATAAGAGAACAAAATCTCAGAAAGCTCAGGATGAGAACAGAATGCCAACGGATGAAGACTTGGAACTTGCTGAAGGTGAGACGCCAGATGGTATTAATCCCGCGAGTGGTTCTATGGATGCAGCTATGGTTGGCGTGAAAGACCCTGCTACTATGGCATCTCGTGTTAAGAAGCCAGTTACAAAGAATAGCAATATGGAAGATGTCAAAGGACAAACAGCTGCTGATAAAAAGAAGACTGATGTGGCTTATAGTTATTTTGAGAAGGCTATGAATGAAGGCGGTATTGATAAGTTAAGTGATGATATGGATGATATGGTTTCTAAGCATGAAAAACTTGAGACTATGATAAGTAATATGGGCCCTATCATTGATAAGGCTGGTAAACTCCTAGACAAGGTAAATACTACCAATATTGGTGGCATTGGAGATATTGTGAACAAAATGAGCGGTGTTTTTGGCAAGCTCTAAAATATAGAACTGTTAAGTAAAAATCTGAGCAGAACTATATAGAGAATATGGTCAAACGTTGCCCTCCTGGTGTAATTTGTGTTCAAAATATCGTTTTTATGGGATTATTTGTTATATTGATTTGTATAGTCGTAATCATTGGGTGGAGAGCGACAAGTAAGCCTAATACGTCAAACAGTCCTACAATAGCTGCTAGTGGTTGGTCTGACAACACATCGCTTCAAGGACTCTTTCCAAGACCTAACTATTCTTTCTCAAATCTTGAAAATGATGTTCTTATGAATCCCTATGCGGCTCCATTAAGAGATGATAGAATTATTAGTAATGATGTACGTGGTGGTATTCCTATTAATGTTAGCACACGTGCGGTTGATGCGGATTATAGACAAATAGGCCTTTTAACAAGACAGAATGGAGAAGAGACCATACTTCCGTTAATGGGAAGGCCTCTTTTCACAAATAGAGACAAATGGCAATTTTACACTTTGAACGACCGTAATATTAAACTACCTCTTGTTAATAAGGGAAAGAGCTGTACTAATGAATATGGTTGTGATAATCTTTACAATGGGGATACGGTTTATGTGGAAGGTCTAAACGATGCTTTTAAAGTAACAGTGTATGACAACGCAGTTATGAAATATTTACCATTTGTGTAACAAAAACATATAAAAAGTATTTAAAATAATAATTATAAATTATTAAAGCAAGATAAGATAATGAGTAATCACGTTAAAATAAATAATGATTCAAAATTTAATACTAAGAGAATAAGACTATTTTCATCACAAAAGTTGGTCAATTATCCAACAAGTCCATTATTTAAATGGAAAGATGAAATTCGTAAGTGTCAAACAAATTATTATCAGTTACCTTATTTTATGCGTGGTAATCCAAAGATAAATGATATAATGATTTCTCATCAATATAAACAAGGCGATTAATACAATTTCACTATTGATAATAAGAAGTGAAAATGAGCTTTGCGGATGTTATGTTATTTTCGACAGAGATTGATGTATTTCGTTTTAGATTTAGAGGAATTTTAGAATATGGAAAACTAAATAATAGTTCAGGATACAAATTTAGGATTCAAAATAATGAGTGTTTATTGGATCCACCTAGTTTTTTTCAGGGTTTGACACGGTGGTATTATGGACATTCACAACAAGATTTTGAGAAGTTTCTAAATGATAACAAAATATTATGCGATTCATTTTTAGAACGGATATTAGAGTCGGGAATACCTATGTCTCGTGCTTATGCAGCAAGAAAGTTCCTTAGCTATGTATGTGTTTTTGCCTACGAACTTAGTACATCTTGTAACTTGTGTAGAAATGTTTATCCCACACGTGAATCGATCCGGAATCTCCTATTAAACTATTACCATGATTTACGTTCATGGATAAAAAAAATGGATACATTATTAAATAACAAAAGTAATATGTGACTAATCTTTCAAATCATTCACATATTTCATTTAATGGCGTTTCAAGCTCTTCTTATACAATAATTTGCTGTTATTTCTATTTTTGCGTTTAGGTGTAATAGGGACACGATGACTTTTACGTCCACCAGATTTAGGTTGTGTCAAACCTTGTATAGTTGAAGCAAATGTCATACCTGTTGTTCCTGTAGACTGTTGTTGATATTTGGATGGAATCTTCACAACTATATGAACTTCATTATATCCATCTTTTGGAATTGTTTCCATGGATGTAGAAACACCTTCTTCATTTTTCTCTTGTTGGGATTCGGCTTGAGAAGATTGAGCAGGTTCAGGTTCTGGTTCTTGAGAAGGTTCAGGTTCTTGAGCAGGTTCAGGTTCTTGAGCAGGTTCAGGTTCTTGAGCAGGTTCAGGTTCTTGAGCAGGTTTAGGTTCTTGAGAAGGTTCAGGTTCTGGCTTAGAAGAAGTTGTCAAACTAGCTATTGCGTCTGGACACATTTCATTAAACTCTTTGCGTTTTTGTTCAGCAACTTCCGGACAACTTGGATTTGATTCTTTACTCATCTTTTCAAGCAATGCTCTTAGGTTGTCTCCACGAACGTCACACATCCACTTTCCTACTTGAACACGAACGACAGGACAAGTTGACTCATCATTCTTAGGTAAAGTCTGAGGTATTGGCATAGGATTTTGGATATCTTTTGTAGCCTGAGCTGTAGATTTTTCACATAACTCCATGAATTTAGCTAACTTTTCAGATGCATCTTTGCCTTTATCGGCACATTCCACATTTGCCTCAGGCGACAAAAGAGTTTTTAGAATTCTCTTTTTATCTTCACTCTGATCACAAGTTTCAGCAGTAATATTGATACCCTGTGATGGACACTTCTCTGATGCTGTCATCTCTGGTAAAGGCTCTTGGATTTCTTGACTAGGTAAAGCAGCAGGAGCTGTTCCTGTAAGAGAATTTGGTTCTTTAGTCTTAGGCTCTGTATTAGCAGATATCGTTTGAGCTAAGCCAATTTGTCTATCATTACTAGACTCGCTAATCTCATTTTTTTCTGGTTTAGAGGCAACAACTGTTGAAGCTTGTGATGCTTCACTTTCAGCTGAACTTGCCCTTCTGCTTAAAGATTTTTGTGGAGATAACGCTGCTGCTGAACGACGATTACGCATAGCTCGTTGGATTTTGGAGGCAGCCGCATCACGCTTAACTAACTCTAAAGCCTTTGCCTCTTCTTCCTTTTGTGCTTTAATCGCATCTTCTTGCTCAGATTGAATCTGCTTCATTGCTTCTTCTTGTTTTTTCTGAATATCAGCGGTAGCCTTCTCGACAGCTCCTTGAACAGCAGCTTGAACGGCTGATTGAGCCGCTTGTTGAATTTCAGATGTTGAAGCAGGTGTAACCTCTTGCTTTACTGCAACAGGACGCTGTTCCTCACTTGCCTTTAAAATACGATTACAAGCATTACTGACAATTTCAGTTCCCTTGAGACCATCTTGAAGTTGTTTCTTAATAGCATTAAGTTTGACAAGCTGCGATGAACGAATGGGCTTACTTGGAGCTTTCGCATTTTCAATATAGCTAATGTATGTCTTTACCTCAGGTAACATACACATACGTCTATATAGACCTTTCTCAGTTGTGTCGGCTTTAATTAATTCAAAGTAACTTTCTGTGGCATTTACTGCTTTTAATAAAATGTCTTTCGCTTCTTTACCACGAACAGGAACTTTTATAGCTGTTTGAAACTTAACTTGTGCAGGTCCCTGTGGTATATCTTTAATCAAGTCTCCAATAATATTCTTTTGGCGCACATTACCTTTAGCCCATGAACTAACAGCCTCACCTGGATTAGCACCACCAGATTGCTTACACTGTAATTGAGATATAGACATGTTTGACGCAGGTGATGGTCCAACACACTGTAAAGCAGTAGTTAAATGCATTTTATGGTAGTCAAGCATTTCCTGACCAAATAAACTTTTCATTTTAGCATCAAGTAGTCTCATTTGCTCAAAAGCCTTCTTTCCGAGATCACACTTTCCAAATAATTTATATCCACAAACCGCCTCAATCTCAAACCCAAGGAATCGGTCTTCCATTTTCGCAAATGTCAAACATTGGGAAGGCTTTTGTTTAGAAATTGTCTTAAGTGTAGCGACTGAACCAGGACATATATGAAAACTATGTGTCTCATAGGTTTCACCATTACGTGAGACCACAACATTACCGTCTTTTAATTCTTTAACTCTACAATCAATGTTAGCCTTTTTTCTTGTTCTACGTTGGTTTTGCTTATTAAGTCTACTTCTAGTAAAACGGTTAGTCATAGTATATATTCAATAAGGATTTTTTTATCATAAATGTATAGTAATGAGCTGTACGTCACCTATAGATATTACATCCGCACAAGTAGCAAAATGCGAGTTAAAATGCGAATATTCATTTGACTACAAAGATAGTAATGCTACAATTTACAACAAGGGTGGTTATATTCAGTTATCTTATGACCAATCCTCTACACCTCCCGTGATCTATAATGCTACTAATTATCAAGTTCGGGAGGTTCGCCTTTATTGTCCATCTATTCATCGTTATCAAGGTCAAAAAGCAGCGGCTGAAATGCTTATTATTCATAGCTCCGGAAGTGATAAGCTTATTGTAAGTGTACCATTTGTTGTAAGTGGTTCCCAGAGCAAAACAACCCGATTTATGGATCAAGTTGCTGATTATTTGAATACTTTTGTTCAATCAGCTGGGCAGACTTCTTCCATGGGTAATGCAACTTGGAACTTAAATGATTTTGTTCCAGAGAAGATATATTATAGCTATAAAGGCACAGCTCCTTTTAGTCCGTGTAATGACGGATATGATTTTGTTGTCTTTAGCACGTCAAACATGGCTCAAGCAACGCTTAGTAATGATGCTTTGTCTAAAATAAAACAAAGAATAGCACCAGTAAATATTGGTGTTAAAAATACTCCATATTATGTTAGTCAGGGTCCAGCCAAGGCGTCACTTGATAGTGTCTCGGATGATATCTATATTTCTTGTCAACCAACTGGAACAAGTGAAGACCAAGAAGTAGTAGGAGGTAAAATAGACAAGCCAACAAACTTTTTTGAGGAAACAGCAGACTTTTTTGTAAAAAGCAACATTTTGAAAAATCCGGTTACTCAAGTAGCTTTAGCTGCGCTTGTTATGGTTGGTGTATACAAAGTTGGAACTTTAGTATTTCATCGCAAAAAGAATGTATCTGCTTGATTGTCTGACAAATAGCTATGTCAGATAATCTCAATATATCTATTTTTAGATTCAGTTATCAATAGGGGCAGCATCGTGGTCATTATTCATATTTGGCTTATACGTTACACTTCCTACAGTAGGACCCACAAGAGGAGCCATCTTCTGTACCATCTCTTGCTCAAGAGTCATAGAAAACTGATTATAAGCATTTAAATCTGTGCAGCCGGGTTGAGTCTTCGGTAAATAGGAAATCAGGCTTCCATTCTGGTGAGTATCTAAACGAGAACGCTTAATCAGTTCATAAGCAGCGATTAGGCCTAAAATAGCGATGATTGGGTTTACATACAAGAAAAGAGAAAGGGTAACTAAAATCAAAAGAATTGAACCAAAATCAGAAACGATAAATTCATTTAGCCATTGAGGTGCTTGGACATCAAATACAGAGTAAATGGCAAGTAGGCCGCCTAAGATCAACTCGTGTTTGCTTAGCTTTTTCATAACATCGTTGTATGCTTCCATTATAATGTATATAAACATTTATTTCGCTCATTCTTTTGGAATTGAGATTGTAAAATAGGCTTAAGAGTTCAAAAGAAAGCTTAGTAACTGATAATAACCATGGAAACCTACTTGGGACAAAAAGGCTACACTATTTATAAGCAATCTCTTTCTGTTCATGAACAGCATAAACTACGACAAGAATTAACAGTAGCGCCATATATTCCTGGTTCGCCTATCAAGAGTTCCAGCTTTCCTATATACCGTGAGTCAGAAAAGAAGTTCTATTTACCAAGATATTATGGTGTGAAGGAGTTTGGAGAGCCTGACAATATAAATATATCTGAGGGTGACAATATTAGTGTGTCATTCGCAGGTGAACTTCGTGAGTATCAACAGCGTATTACTGACAAATTTGTAAATGAAGCAACAAAGGGAAAGTGGGGAAGTGGTGGATTGCTTGATATTTACACAGGTGCTGGAAAAACAGTCATGGCTTTAAATATTTTGAGTAGATTGGCCAAGAAGACATTGATTATTGTTCACAAAGGATTTTTAGTTCAGCAATGGGAAGAAAGAATAAAGCAATACCTTCCAAATGCTAAGATAGGCCGCATTCAAGCTCAAATCGTCGATATTGAAAACAAGGATATTGTAATAGGAATGTTACAGTCCTTGTCGATGAAAGATTATCATGAAGACCAGTTCAAGAGCTTTGGTTTTACGATAGTTGATGAAGTTCATCACATTAGCTCTGAAGTGTTTTGTAGGTCATTAGTAAAAATTGTAACTAAATACACTTTGGGCTTAAGCGCAACAATGAATCGCAAAGATGGTTTGACTAAAGTTTTTAAAATGTATCTGGGTGATATAATTCATAAAGAGAAACGCGATAAGGAACATACAGTTTTGGTAAAAGCTGTTGGTTTTGAAGCAGCAGATAATGATTTTAATGAAATAGTTTATGATTATAGAGGAAATCCACAATATTCTACAATGATTCGCAAATTATGTGAGTTTAATGACAGATCAGAATTCATTTTACGTTTAATTAAAGACTTTATGGCCGAGGACTCGTCTAGACAAATGATCGTATTAGCACATAATAAAAGTTTATTGACTTATTTACATGATGCTATTAAAGAGCGAAATATTGCGAGTGTAGGCTATTATATCGGAGGAATGAAAGAAGCTGATTTAAAACAAAGTGAGCTTAAGAAAGTGATTATAGCAACATATGCAATGGCAGCGGAGGCTTTAGATATCAAGACATTGACTACTTTACTTTTGGCTACTCCTAAGAGTGATGTAGTGCAAGCAGTTGGTCGTATTTTGCGTCAAAAAGGACACCAGCCACTTGTTATTGATATTGTTGACTCACATGATCTATTTCAAAGACAGTGGGAGAAGAGGTTAACATTCTATCACAAAGAAGGTTATCAAGTCAAACAAACAAAATATAAGAATTATGGACAGGATAGTTGGATAGATTGTATTAAACCAGCAAACAATTCAAAAACTGGCAAGAAAGAAGCGTCAAGTGATGTTTGTGTTGTGAACAAGAGTTGGCTAAGTAAAATAAACAAGTAGCATATTGTGGAAAAAGTTACAAAAGACAAAATATCACAACTATTTTAATATTTGTGATAAAACAAGTATTTCAAATACTTACTTTTGGCATTGGCTATAGGGGGCAAAAGGAGTAGGGGAGGCAAGAGCAGATTGCGAAGGTGATAGGGAAACGCCACCAAAACTTTGACCCATTGAAAATGGCACATTGTTCATGTATTGACAATAACCACCACGCATCTTTCTCATTTTACGGCGACCACGCATACCTCCATATAGAAGGTTACCACTATGTTCAGCATCTTGTTGAATAGTATCTACTCCCACTACATTATCAGCAGCAACAGGCATTGTAAGATTAGCAGACCCGCCCGAAAGTTGAGGTCCTGATGTAGCACGAGAACAGCCTTGAGAACCAGGATGTTCACAGGGACGTCCAGCCTTAACCTGATCAAGCACACTGCTTTCAGAACCAAGCTTTGCTGACTCTGTAACATCTGAAGGAGAAGAAATCTTAGGCATCATAGCACCACCCGCAAATGGGAAAACTGGAGCGCGAATAGTTTTGCGACCGATAAGCTTTTGAAGACGCTTCTCATTATACATTTTGCTTCCTTTGTGTGTCATGAAATCTTCGCGACCACGTCTAGTTATAGATTTAGAACCTTTTCTATAACCTTTTTTCTTGCCTCCCACGAATGAGAATATAGGAGCCCGAACAGTTTTGCGACCAATAAGCTTCTTAAGTTTCTTCTCATCATACATTTTGCTACCCTTGTAGGTCATGAAGTCCTTGTGACCCTTACGAGTGACAGACTTTGTTCCCTTGTGGAATTTACGCGTCTTGCGATTCTTCTTTGCTTTCGACTTACGTAATCTACGACTCTTACGACGTCCACCATGAGTCATAGAAGAATTTTGATTGTAAGCACCATGGCTCAAGTCAGAGTTCAAGCCAATATTAGCATACTTGTTGAAGCTAGGCATTGCTCCTTTACCACTCGCTCTTATACCATGGGTAGAACCATCGCCAAAGCTATATCCATAACCTCCACTCTGAGCAGGAACTATCATTTGGCCAGCACATCCTCTAGCTGCGGCAGCAGAAGAAGCTTCTGGATTTCCTGTTTGCTGAATACGCGTGCAACCTGTCACAGCTCCTGCTGTTGAACCAAAAAAGTCTGTGTGACTACCATCGTTAATCATCGGATTCATGTATATCATATATTACGATAAAAACCATATATTAGCCGTATGATAATTACTTTCTATGGATTTTTTTGTAATAGCCTAAGCCCGAAACACGTGCTACCTTACTTTGTTGAGGCTTAAACACACGATTTGGTTGCGCCTGCATTATGAACGATTCTACAGCTAAAATATCACTACACTCAGTATTATTAGTAGCCACTGATAATAATTCCCACTTGCGGAACTTCTGATTGTACTTACAATGCATTTTTATGTAAACATGACTCTTAATGAACTTATGTTCGCTAATGTCTTCAAAAGTGTCTTCATCTTCACTTTCTTCTATAAGGTCAATATCATCGTTCTCTCTAATAATTCTAAATATTGAATTCAATTTCTTGCTTTGCTTATATGTAAAAACAATAGCTTTTCCAGCATATTTTCTTCTTCCAAGTTTCTTATCAAGTCCAAACAATGTGTAACTATCAGGTTCTTGATTGGCCTTAACAAGAAAAACAAACGTTTGTCCTTCTAGTTCGGAAGCAATAGGCATAACATCCCCAACTGGGCCTTTCTCTTTAAGGTTGAGTAAACGCACACCAATCGTCTTGTAGGGCAATTTTTCCATATATGATTGAGCTTCATCATAACTTTTACAAAAGATAGGTAGTGAAAACTTGACAACTTGTTCAGCTGAAATGTTTGTTATTTCTGGCTTATTAAAAATATGGTTTAATATATTCAATTTCTTTTGATTATTATAGTTTTTTAGATATACACCTTTATAATAACTCACCGAATCTATACAAAAAATATTCTGTATAGAGTCAGGGGTTTTTATTATAATACCACCAAATACTGTTCCATAAGCAAGTTCATCATCAAAACAAGCTAATAATTGTTCAAATATGCGACCTTCTTTTTGTTCAGAAACCATATAGCAGGTATTTCCACCTTTATATTTATCATATGTAAACCATACACTACATCTTTTTCCAGCAGGTATAATGTAGTTCAAATCTGTTGGAACTTTCCTTGGTAGACGCTTACCAGAGTAGAGTTCCACTCCTGTAGGAAATCGGTCACTGAGTTCCAATTGGTGCTCCCGTGACAAAACCATATTTGCCAATATTTTGGATAGTTTATAAACCGAAAATGTCTCTAACTTGTTTAGTAAGATGAATAGGCAAGTTCATCGCCTTCTCCTGAACTAAACTCAATCTCATTAGAATGATAAGGATTATCAAAATCATCGCCTAATGTAGCCTGAGTGTTTGACTGGATATTAGGAGATTGACACTTTAGATAATCCTTAAGATCTTGCTTAGTTGCTTGTGTCATAGATACACTTGAAACTTTTGTTCCAGATTTCTTACCACTTTCAAGTTGTTTCAAAATGGTCTCATATTGTGCGTTAGTATCAGAAACTAAGTCACGCACCTTTGGCACAGTTAGATTATTAGTAAAATGGCTGATTAAGTAATGAAAAATTGCTATTACAACTAAAGATATGATTGTATATTGAATAGCAGTAAAAATCATTATGAAGGATATATATTTGACACAAAAACATTAGCACTGAAGAAACGTATTTAGGTCTTCAGTTATAGAAGGATTGGTAATCATATTATCTGGCACATCAAACCATGCTTCAGTAATAACACCCGCTTCTTCTTGAATAATATGTAAAAATACAGGTGATTTTGGACACGTTTTAAATCTAAATTGTTCATAGTTTTTTTCGACCAGATTAAGCGGTAGTTTTCCACCTTTGAAATAAATTTTCTTGTAGTAAGAGTTATCTGTAAGAAGTGTAGTTTTTTTAGTAGAAAACATCGTCAAACTATCATCTGATGACTCACTAAAAGATAATTGAAATAATCCTTTTTTGTTTACTTCATATATGCCTTCATCGCAGAACAATAAAGTAAATTTTGAATAATCTTTTAGATAAAACGACTTGCCGTATTTTCCTCCTAAGAATGAAGTAATTATTTGTCTGAATGTATCTGGTTCAGGATGAAGACGCATTTTACTTTACTCTAGTAATAAAGGTGAAACGATTTAAATGGATAAGATAAATATTATTAGCTTTACATAATGAGTAAGTCTGTTTTTAAGATAGTAGTCATTGACAAAGGGGGAAAGCTAAAACAAACGTCTATTGAAACAGATGATTATAATCCGTTGTCAATTATCAATAAACGTTTGTTATATACAGCATGTAAATACAAATTAACAACAAAACCGTGTAAAAATGAATTGGATGGGTTTGATCTACTTCATAAATTCAATAAAGACTCATTTCCAAATTTCACTCGTAGCAAATGTGGAATGAAATCATCGTCAAATCACGAAGATGCTATTCTTGTATTTGGTAAAAGTAATGGAAAGGCTGGTAAGGAGAACAAGTATGAATTTCCACCGCCGATTGATAATAATATTTTTTATGGAACATTGTGTTTAGTTAAGTGCTCGATTTGTCTCAACGGAAATAATGATAAAGCTGATAATGATAGTTTGCTAAGTGATATGGAAAAACATGAATGGGAAAAATTATACGAACTTTTGTTCGGTGGGTTTGACGAATGTGAACATTCAGAAGAGGAAGAGCCTGATGTCTTGGAACAGATAAGTGATAAGAAGAAAACTAAAGATGGCTATCTAAAAGATGGTTTTGTTGTTGATGATACCGAATATGTGAGTGATGAAGAAGATGAATATGCGGAAACAGATTTGAGTGATGAGGAAGATTTTCAGTTTAGTGATGAGGACTAAACAATAAAATTGACAGAGACTATATAGAAGGTTTTGTATATAGTCATACTAGAGTAGTGTCTTAAACATGAGGAAGATAGCAAATCCTGATGAGTTTCGTGCAAACGTTAGGGTTCAGATTGAGAAGCTTGGAAATATAAAAGCTCCTACTGCTAAAAACATTGAAGTAGGAATCTATAACTTCTCTCTTGAAGAAGCTGAAAGAAGAAATATCGTGAAGAAGTGGAATAACCCATATTTTACGATGCTTTATACCAGAAAGTTTATAAGTATTTTACACAACATTAATAATTCTGATGTGAAAAACATGCTTAAAAGCCGAAAATTCAAATCCCAGGAATTGGCAAATCTGTCCCACCAAGAGTTAAATAAGACTAAGTGGTCTGCTCTACTTGAAGCTAAAAAGTTGAAAGATGAAAATAAATATATGCCAAAGTTGGAAGCAAGCACTGACAATTATACTTGTGGTAATTGTAAGTCAAAGAAATGCACATATTTCCAATTACAGACACGTTCAGCAGATGAGCCTATGACCACTTTTGTAACTTGTTTAGATTGTGGAAAGCGTTGGAAATGTTGATATAATGAACTTTTAATTTAATAAAAATCATACAATAACTGTAGAAGTGATAAAACAAAAACAGATGTAATACAGTATTTTTTTATAGGCCATGATCTTGTTTTAAGAGAGAGAATAAGCAGACAAGGAATACTCATACCCATTATAACACGCATCCACTGTATTTGTAACTTCACTATTTGGTAGTCAGAATCATATTTTTCATGGTTATGATATTTGTTCACTGGCAATGCATTTGCTTCATCACTTAATAAACAGATAAATGGAAAAATTAAACCAAAGAAACTATTCATTACAAAAATAAGATTGATAATAGAGTTATAGACTAAAGGCTTATATCAATTAGAAATAGCTAATTATTATAACCAAGCGCTTATTTTTATTTTAACTAATCAATAATAACAATATCTAATACAAAACTTCCAAGTCTGACAAACGCCAATATTCACTTGTTCCATTGGGAAGGGGACGACGAATTATAAAAGGAATACGTTTCTGCTTAAGTTCTAAATCAGCAATCAAATACCCATCTATAATTCTGTCTGGCACATCAATGTTAGGACGGATATTACTGTTGAGTTGTTTGGCACGAAGGCCTAGAACGCGTGCTTTCTCATATTTAGTCAAAACAGGAATGGTCTTATGAAATGGGTCAATTATCCCGCCATCTTCATCTCTTACAACTGTACATAACGCACGAACTTGGTCAAAGTCAATAGCAAGTGATTCTGGATGAAAATCGAGTAAATATTGTTCACGTGTTGCCTCATCGAATTTATCCAACTCAGCATCATCCTCATCATCACTTTCTATTCCATATTGTATCTCTTCCTCCTGAACTATTTCAGGTTTCTTACCACCACGTTTAAGAGTTTTTCGTGTTTTCTTACTCTCCCTACGCTCTTCTTCATCTTCTTCAGTTTCACCACCTTCTACATTTTCATCCTCGTCTTCATCCTCGTCTTCATCCTCGTCCTCATCTTCATCCTCGTCTTCATCTTCGTCTTCATCTTCATCTTCAACTTCAACTTCATCCTCATTTTCATCTTCTTCAGGATCTTCAATCCCTTCATCTTGCTCCTCTTCATCCGTTGTTGTTTCTTCTAATTCATCTCTTTCAGATTCAACATCATCATCTTCTTCCTTATCTTCATTTTTACGAATAATTTCATTTTGGTCATTTTCATCAACCGTATTAGCGAAATCAAGTTCTTCTATTTCTGAACCAATTGTTGGCTCTTCCATTTTAATGCTAATTGTATTGCGTTTTACTGGCATTTCTTCAGTCTGTCTTGACATGTAGTAATATATACCAAGAAACTTTAAGTGTTTCAATTTTCTAACGTTGTTCGTCTGTTTTCCAGATTGTATCACAAACAGAACAGATATAGATGTATTTCATAGCACTATCGTCATACCTTATATAGATTACATCACGCTTTGAGTCATCTTCATTACTATCACAAATACTATTAGGACACTTAATCGTTGAAATATGAGGTAAAGTTGGGTCCAATTTAGTATATCGGTTTACAGCATGAGTGTATGTTGCGGTTTCGGACATTTGTGATTCAGTAACACACACATTATCTACAGTAAGATAATCATCGAGCTGGCCACAGTTTCTACAATAATATGTTAGTTTGTATTCGTCATCATCCGAGAGACGAATGTAGTACATGTTGCCGCAGTTAGAACAGAAGTGCATCTTGCCTATAATAATAGGTTAGGTATATTTATATGAGTTTCAATTTTCCGCTATAATTGTAGGTAAGAATGAACACAATAGCCCTTGGATTTCTGAGTAATTCATTCGGACTTCATCATAGTAGAAAGACGTAAGACATAAATTGTCTAGTGGTGCTAGTAAGCGATTAAGAGGTAAATCTTCTTTTTTTAAAGACTGGTACAGGGCCTTTCCATCCCCACCTCTCAAATGCTTAATAAGAGATTGTCTAAATAAAGATATTACTTCTGAATTAACTTCATCATCTTTTGTAATTCTGGTCATTGTCAAACCATTCAAAAACTTGTAAATCATGTTTAATCCTGCTAGATAAATAATTTTACGATATATTTCTCCTTCTTTCCCTGTTCCTCTAACACCTGGTTCATTTTCTAATGGAAATGGAGTAAGAGTTAACTGTATTGTAGTCAATATAGAACGAATAGTCTGGCAACCACTCCATGGTTCTCCGTGCCAAGTATTTAATATTGAAAGGCAACATTTTCCATCAACATAATAGTTTGGGTGTAGCCTAATACTCCTTTCTTTTCCATAAACATAGGATTTAAAAGTTAGTTTGGGTGGAGAGTGTGGATAATTTGGAGGAAAGTCAAATACGTAAAGCATAGGAACACAGTTGTACGGCGTATCATCAGTTCCAATGACCATAGCATAACCTCTCATAATTTTTTTAGGGTCATGTATGTAAACACAATTGTCAATAGGAGAACGCATCAAATCACGAACATCACTTGCAATACGTTTAATTGTATCGGGTAAAATAAAATCTTGTTCCTGACTATTACTACTACTTGCTGCGTTGGACGGCATCTTAATTACTAGATAGAATTCCGCATATTCTTTATGTTTGTTTGACAAGAGACAAGGAGCTGAAATTAATCAGAAGGTTTAAATTATCAGATGAATCGCTTATTTTTGTGTCAGAAAATTGAGATAAAAATATGACATAGTATATACCATACTTATCATGTCCAAAGCTCAAGCTAGTAGGATGTTCGCAGATTATCTCAAGCAATTCCAGTTGGCAAAGGGTGGAGGCAAAGACCATACACATACAAGAATCCCCGATAAAACTCTTGGTGTTTATGGCGGAACTTACCGTATCCCACACGAAGAGCATAATAACTTTATGAAACGGTATTATGAACATGTAATAGTAAAACGCAACCAAGAATATCTCACAGAAAAGCATTATATGGAAAATGGTCCAATTCTTATTGATATTGATGAACGTTATGATACTTCTATTGAAACCAGACAACATACAGAGGATGACATTGCCACATTTGTTTCAACATACATGGATTTGTTAAAAGATGTTGTTGTTATTGATGACCAAACTCAGATTACAGTATTTGTTCAAGAAAGGGAACGTGTTACACTTGATGATAATGTTACAAAAGATGGAATACATATTATAATTTGCTTATCACTTCATAAAGCAGGACAGATGATACTGCGTGATTTGATGATGAAAGAAATTAGAGAAGGTAGGTTATGGTCTGAACTAAAGAGCAAACAAACAAACACAGTAGAAGACCTGTTTGACGAGTCAGTAGCAAAAGGCCATGCAAATTGGCAAATGTACGGTTCTTCTAAACCTGGTAAACGACCTTATATCGTAACTCGTATTTTACAATTTGTCTATAAACAAGCTGAGGACGATTGGGACATTATTGAAGAGGAAACTATAAATTTTAACTGGGAGAAGAACTTTCATATGTTATCTGCTCGTAATCAGAATCATCCCAAATTTGATATAAGTGAGCAATACAAAGAAAAGTATGAGGTTGAATGCTTACGTCTTATAGCAAGAAAAGCCCCAACAATCCAAACTGCTAATAGACAACTTGGAGCAATGGGAACGACTATTCAACATGCTGACTTTTCACAGATAAACTCCGCAGAAGTCTTGGATGCTTTTATTGAACGATTCTTTGATGTAGATGATCCTAGGAATTATGTCTACAAGGAAACACACGAATATACAATGTTACTCACAAGTGATTATTATGGTCCACAATCTTACACCAACTGGATTCGTGTAGGTTGGGCTTTATTCAATACACAAAAACGAATTATGTTCCTAACATGGCTGAAATTCACTTCACAAGATGGTTGTCGTAATACACTTCGCCATCCTGGAACCGATAAATTTGACTGGTCAAACGTTCCTGAGCTGTGGAGTATTTGGAATAGCTGGTATGCTGATGAACGAACTGAAAATGGTCTTACGGAACGTTCTATCCGCTATTGGGCACAGAAATGTAACCCAGAGGGATATGAAAAAGTTCGTAGACAGACTCTAGACTATTTTATCGAAATCACATTGACAGAAGGACCAGCTGTTGCTACTGAGTTTGACCTCGCAAATGTATTATTCTATTTATTCAAAGACAGATTTGTTTGCGTCGGTCTTAGAAATAAATGTTGGTATGAGTTCCTTGACCATAGATGGGTTGAGATTGACAGTGCTAATACTCTTCGTCTGGCTATCTCAAAAGATATGCACGATGTATATACTAACAAGACTAGAGAGGCAATTAACTCAATGAATGCTCTTGAACATTCAGATGAACGTTGGGTTAAGCTTCAACGTCGTTCGCATAAATTAGCTGAAATTTGTATTATGTTGAAAACAACAGCAAAAAAAGATAATATCATGAAAGAAGCTGCACACCTATTCTATGACCAGCGATTCTTCAAGAGTCTTGATTCTAATACGCACCTTCTTTGTTTTAGCAATGGTGTATTTGACTTTAATGAAAAGATATTCCGCAAAGGTCTTCCAGAAGACTACATTAGTAAGACAACTGGAATTAACTATATACCACTTGACCACGCTAAAAAGACAAAAGAGTATGAAGAACTCAATATCTTCTTGAAACAGCTGTTTCCTGAGCCTTCTGGACAACTTTACAAGTATCAGATGGACTTTATGGCTTCACTTTGTATTGGTGGAAATGAAAATCATCAAATGTGCTTTTGGCTTGGCACTGGTGCAAATGGTAAAACTGCTCTTGTAACCCTACTTGAAAAAGCATTTGGAGAATACAAAGGAACTGTTCCAGTTACTCTTGTTACAAGGGAAAGACTAAATATTGGTACTGCCTCACCGGAAGTAGCAGCTTTGGCCGGGGTTCGATTAGCTGTTATGCAAGAAACCTCAAAGACAGATAAAATCAATGAAGGACCAATGAAAGATTTAACTGGTGGTGACCCAATTACCGCAAGGGCTCTTTATAAAGAACCCATAACATTTAGACCTCAGTTTAAACTGGTTCTTTGTACCAATAATCTACCAGAAATTGAGTCACAAGATGATGGCACATGGAGACGTGTTAAAGTGGTTGATTTTGAATCAAAGTTTCATAGAAGACCATATGAAGATGAGAACCACTTCCCTAAGGACAGATATCCTTATCAGTATCCTATTGAAACAAAGCTTCCTAAGAAATTTGATAAATGGGCTCCGATCTTGATGTCTATGTTGATTGATAGAGTAGTTCAAACACAAGGAGAAGTTATTGATTGTGAACGCGTTGTCGCAAGTAGTGACAAGTATCGCGAGGGTCAAGATTATCTTCTTGAGTTCATCAAAGACAATATTGAACCTTGCGAAGGTAGCCGGATTCAGAAAACTGCTCTTCTACCCAAGTTTCGGTTTTGGTTCAAAGCCAATCACGGTCGTGGAGCACCTAAGAGTCAAGAACTATGGGACTTCATGGAAAAACGTTATGGTCAATATAAGAAAGGCTGGAATAATATTAGGTTTATCGAGCCTACAGGAGAAAATGATGAGTTACAGCAAATTTAATTTAGTCATCTTACTTAGTAAAAAAAATAAACAACAATTTTATTTCTATTGTTGTTTAGAACTTACGCTTGTTTTCATCTATGTCTGTCATTATTGGAAGTGTCAGACTATCCAATACCGACTGAATACTATAACCCATAATTTCAAAAGTAAATATATAATTCAACACAAAAGGAAAAAATATAAGAACTACACTTGTTATAAGTAGTTTTCTATTAGTATATCTACCCATATACAAAACATAATAGAGCACAAAAATAGCAATCACAATCGCATAGATAATTTTTAATGCCCAACCAACATAAGTTTCCCATGACCACTTTTGTCCTAAATAAAAAGCACGACGATTATCAGTAGCAAGCACAGACTCAATAGAATCGATTTCTTTTGTCAAACGCTGGTTCTCTGTTATATAAGTTTGAAGCAAATCATTCATATTTCGTATATATAAGTCCTGAGCTTCAACTTGATTAATTTGCTGCTCAACAGTATCTGCTTTTGCCTGAAAATCAGCACTTTCTTGTTTCATTTCTTGCTGTGCAGCTTTACGATATTCAATTCGCATCTTCTGAATATAACCAGACTCTCCATCTTTATAGGTGTAATAATTCTTCTTCGCACTTTCCAAATTATAAGGAGCATCTTCTTGTGTTCTTTCTGCCTTATTCATCTTCTCCATCAACTCATCAAGTTTCTTCTGTTTTTGACAAGCAGGACCACACATTACATCTTTATTAATTTGCTGAATCAAATTTGTTATATCACCAAAGCTAAACCCCATATTTTTCAGCTGGTTCTCAAACTGGATTGGCGCTTGTCCTGATGCATTTCTTATTTGTTGGTGATAATTTTGCTGAATACTCCCGCTATTGAACATAGATTACTATATATATCATCAGATATTTGTAGTAAAGTCAAACTAAGTCGAAGAGTCTATAGACCCCGCATTATTAGTAGCCGAACCAGATGGAATACAACGAAGAGTTGATTTGTCAAACTTTGTGCCATTTGAACAACACTGTTGTCCGAAGCATCCTAACGAAGAACCTAAATAACCTGAATCCACCATTCCAAGTTGTCCCATGTCATATTCAACTACAGTTGGTTTAAGAGCAGCAGGGTCAAATGACCAATCATATTCGTCAAACACAATCTTATTACGAGAGCTAATATCAATAATTTTACGGATTATGTAATATAATCCGATTACTAAGATAATACCACCCAGTACGCTTGCTACTTGGCGTCCTAAAGTTCCAAATTTAGCAAGAAGTGCCAAAATTAGTAATGGAACACAGGTGAGAATAATAATCTGCATCAATTCCTTTTGAGCCATATATTTCTTTCCATAATATGTATTAATCTCAATCATACGTTCTTTACCACTCTTCTCAGCGTTAATGTTCCCTACCTGACGGCGAAGACTATCAAGTTGTTGTTGGACAACATCAATTAAAGTCATCTGGTCGACCAAGTCTCCTCTCGTTTGAGCCACTGAATCACGAATAATAGCATAATTATCAAGTAGGTCACGATACATATTCATTCTTGCTTCAGATATAGTGCTGATTTTAGCAACTAGTTGGTCTCTTACTGATGTATCTCCATTGGCTGCAACATTTGCCTCCAGTTGTTGATATAGATTCATCTCTTGTTCCTGAAGCTGTCTCAAGTTCTGTATCATATCACTTTGTCTCTGATTAAACTCATCAAGTTGACTCTGGGATAGTTGAAGAACCATATTATCTTATATTATGAATTAAGATAATATCTACTTGCGCATCATAGAGGCACCAGCAAAAAGAAGAGCAGCTCCCATAACTAAGTAATCACTCATGTTGCCTTCCACCTTAATGGAACTCATCTCTTTCTGGACTTGTGAATTCATATTTGTCAAACCTTCATAGAGTTTCTTGTATTCTTGTATATCCTTTGATAGAGCTGTCATATCATCCTTTAGCTTAGGACGCAATGCCTTTTCACTATCTACTTCTCTTTTAACAACTTGCTCCATTTCATCAAGTGATTGATTCAATTGGGCAAGGTCTTGCATTTTCTTGTTCATAGAATCACTTGTCACAGCACCCAAGTCACAGAGAGTGGTTTCATTCATAAGACCATCTTTAGGAAGCGAATTCCAAACCGCGCTATCTACCGTAATAAATGTTTTAGGACAAGATACATCATTTTGGAAAGCCATTTTACGGACAAAAAGTTGGTCGTCTTGCATTGAAGGTATAATCATTCCACTATCAAGAGTATCTTTGCCAAAAGCTTCACATTGACGAGACGAACCATTGAAGCGATAAGCCTCGCAGTTTTCGCCAAACTGGCTTATACAAGATGTCTTACAACTTTCAACTCCCTTGACATTGTCAAACATAACACGATTTTTAGCTCGCAGAATAGTCTTTTTGCCAGTATTTTCAAAATCACCAGTAGGCTTTAACATGTTCTTAGGATATTGCTTGAGAGTTTGATCAGCTGTAACAAAGCCATACTTGAAAAGACCAGAATTAGTTGCCCCTTCCACCTCATATGCAGCTAAATCACCATTTCTACCAATTGTTCCACCATCCATTGAAATACATCCATTTCCAGGAGTCATTTTATCAGCGTTATTTCCAATATAGCATTGATTATCCTTTATGCCATAGACTTTGAAACCACCACCGGCAGCTATTGTACGACACTGGTCAATCAATTCGCGGCTCTTTAATGTTGGTGGGACGCTTGGCATAGCACCACAAGCACTATTATATCCATCACTTTTTTTCCATAACTTAGTGCGACCATCCGCAGCAAAGAAACCTGGCTTCCGCATAGGAATAGGATATGAAAACTTAAATGTTGTTGTCTTTGAAGAGTCACCATATTGTAGTGTTCCAGTGGCAGATGAATTACTTTCTTTTATTACAGTGAAAATAGAACCATTACTATTGAAACCACCACCACCAGTTGAACCAAAAATAGTAGATGGACTTTGTTCAAAATAAAATGTATAAGTGTTTTGCCACCAATTAGGTGAAGGAGCCTTCAAAAACAGGGTATTACCTTGTTGTTCTATAAATAACCTTGGCACGAGCTGGCCTGATTGAGTCTTAACATTATTAAGGCGCACACTTCCAAAAAATAAACGTCCATTGATATTCACACTACCAGAAACCTTGACTCCAGTGCCAGGCTGCATATTCCAAGTAATTACATTTGGTCCAGATATAACTTTTATTTGTGATGACTGTCCAATCTCTAAATGAGGCATTAAGGCTGCAGCAGCTGCTTTGAATTGTAAATTTATTTTATTACTTGAGTTAAAATTAGGATTTGAAAATTGGTCATCAGGAAACCAAGATTGTAATGGAGCTGACTTTGGAATATTTTTGGTAGGGGATACAAAATCATCTTTCTTTTCGCTATAGTTGAAATTGTTGCCTTGAACAAGCCACATATAAGCTGGTTTAGCACCAAGTTCTTCTCCACCATAAGGTGAAGCTGTTGTCACCATGGCATTTCTCGTTGGATCCCAACAATATCCATAATCACCTGTCGGACATTGAGCAGTACCTTTAGGGCAAGGAGCAACTGTTGGTTTTCTTCCACACTTTTTGTCAAACCCTCCTTGTCTAAACCATAAATAAGTCACTCCATCATCTGATAAGAATGGGGCACCATTTCCAGTACTACCTATTGGTTTATCGTAATTAGGATTCATATATGTGCTAACCATCTGATTCCTTCTTGGGTCATAACAATAACCTTTCTCATTTTGCCGACACTGGAAGGTTCCCGCAGGGCAAGGGGGGTTCTCTATTGGAATTGAAAAACCGGTTGCTACTAAATCTCCTGAACCCTTCTTACATCCTAAAAATTTAGACTTGCCACCACTTGCCACTTTTCCTACGAATATATTTTCGCCAGCATAACCACAACCTTGTTGATTAACCATTTGAGTTCCTACTGTAAATGGTACTTCACCTGAGATGTTTTTGCCATCTTGTGTATAAGTATCTGGTCCAGTATTAATCTGTAAAACTTGTGATGGGCAGCCATTTCTTCCCATTGTTTCACGTGCTTCTTGCGCACTATTGAATGGCTTAAATAACCCCTCTTTAGTAACATAGGCAAACGTTCCGTCACTTGTCTGAACCATCTGATTTAAGTATTTCTGATCGCGCGAGGCCACGGTTAAAAAATCATTTGTCTCACGGTCCACAACTTGTTGCGATCTAGCTAAATCAGAAATCTTTCTATTAACTTGACTTCCAAGTTGTTCAAATTGACTATCACGCTTTTGAATTTCAGATAGGGAAGCGTTAGGAAATGATTGAGTAAATCCTTCTTGTAGCTTCTTATCGCGGTATATCTTACCCTGTCCAGATGCCATCTTATCTATAATATTAGGATAAAAAAGCATTAAGTCATTAACCTGAAAACGCCTTTGATATTGTCAGCACCTGATACAGCTGAATAACTCAAATACGATAGCCATGATTTGTAAATCTCCCATGTAACAAAGAAACCTACAATTAGCAAAATAATCATTAATGCGAATGGAAGGCTGCCTCCAATAAACAAATATATTGCGCTTCCAGCTAAAGCAAAGGCTAATATAAAGAATAAATAATATTTGATTCTTGATTCATAGACACTCATTCGTGACACTTCTTCTTCACCTGCTAAATGGGCTAAACGATCTCTAGCATCTTGAAATTGCTTTTCACGTCTCTCAACAAGGACCGATTGGTCTAAAAGAGCACCTGAAGCTTTAACACTGAAGTCTTGATTAGTTAGGCCCATATCATAAGCGTGATTCAATAGCCCATTCAGTTCATTTAATGTTTGACCCATTGCAGAAACCTCATTCTTCAAAGTTGAACGCAATGTGTTATTTGGATTAGGCGTCACTGAGCTATTCAAATAAAGGTCATAGTTGGTTGTATAAGATGAAAGAATCGAATTGAACTCCTGTTCTTTTGCCTTAATTGCCTCAATAATAGGATAGTTTGACATATGATATATATTATAACTATAATCTCTATGATGATTGAATATCTCGCTCGTGGATGAAGTTAATAATAAAGACAACAAGTCCTCCTAAAATTACTGAAACAAGAACATACCCTGTTGTATTCATATCAGCATGGTGAAAGGTAAAGCTAAGTATTATTATGGCAAGAATAGCAAAAACAATGTATCTAGTATTTCCAAGACGTAAAAAAACAGTGCTGTCTTCAACTCTGCCTTGTAAGCTTTTGATTTCTGTGTCATCGCCGCGGAAGCTAGAAACCTTGTAAGTATCAACAATCTTCTTTCTTTGGGCATCTACTTTCTTATCAAAATCGTCAATGAGTTGACTATTATACAATACCTCATCCTTATAGCTGGCATTGATAGAACCAATAGCTTCCGATAACTGACTTCTAAGGTCTGCAATGCTAGTTTGAGTATTCATGTTTTGTAAACCTTCCTCAACTGTTACTTGCTGAGTTTTGGCTATTTTTGATAGTTTGCTATACATTTTGTCAATAATATTGTTATTTGTTCTATTGTTGAACTCTTTGCCTTGTTCTAAAGACCACATTATATACAATAGGCATATAAAATGATACGACAATCTATAGTCCCATATGATTATAAGTAACTAGAGAGACTACACCAAGTGTCAAACCATAATAAACCCCTAAAAATGATCTCTTTTGACTATTCTCATAACGACCTATTGCGGCTCTATCAGAAGATTTTATATTAGATAATTCAATTGTTAGCTTTCTGTTTATCTCCTTCAATTCTGCTATTTTGCGGTCAAGTTTTTCAATATCAACTAATTGTTTGTTAATTTGAGTATTTACTTGAGCATCTAATTCAAAGAGGTCGCCGTTCGCATTAGAAAGTGTTTGACGATCTGTATTAAAAGGACGTTGATAAGCGTCCGAACCAGCAAATATCTTGGCATTTGGATAAGAAGATATATACTCTTGGGATGCCAAAGAAAAAGTGGTTTTTATGTTATTTAGTCGTTTTTCAAATTGTTTATTCATCTCTATAACAATAATAGATTTTTGTTTAAGGAATACACAACCGGTAGTAATCACTATAGCCTGTTGTAGGGCTAAAACGCACGATGCGACACATTTGACCGGGACGCATCCCAATAGCGACCGCTACAGGGTCAAACCTTGAAATGCTAGGTATCTGTTCATTTTTTACTAAATTATATTTTGTTCGAATTTCACTAGATTGCTCTGGCGTTAGAATTTCGTGCTTAGGAACCTTAATGTGATTTAAAATATTTGCTTGTAGCCTTTGAAGACCATAGATAGATACCATAATTTTGTCTCTTTGCCAAATCAAGTTGAGTTTCTTTAGTAGCGTGTCGTTTGGACTAGAGTTTGCGATAATATAAAGTGTATCGTTCTTAGTCAATGATTCTTCTACTTTAAACATTTGTGAGACAAACTCATCTACATTAGCAGGTCGTAATGCTTTAGCAAGATAGAATTTAATATGAGTTTTTCTTTGGTCAACAGTATTCATGTCTTTAGTAACTGTAAAATCAAGCTGATCGTGGCGAAGCATTGAATTTACTTCTGTCACACTGAAGTTAACAAGGCTATCAACATTATACCCCTGATATTCCAGTTGCTCTAGCAACGAAGACCTGGCTTTATAAACCTGTGAGACGAGAGAACTGCTATCCATGATGTGATACTACTATATAACATCATCATTTTATATTCATTCAATTTTCTAAGCTTACGCTTTTAGAGTTTGACACACTATTTTCTGTATTTTCTTCATTTTCCTCTTCTTTATCATATGATGTTAGTATCTTAAGACCAGGAGGTAGTGGGTCTGTAACTATACTAATATTGGATGTTTTAGCATCTGCTAATGTTTGATGAATACTATCAGAGTTAGTGCTTATGGCTTCATCCACCTCTTCTACAGAATCGTCTGGTCTGGTTTCTTTCGTGTTTCCACTGCCTGTCTGACCATTTACTGAAGAAGGCACATTAATATTGATGTTTAGGTTACCACGCCCACCTCCTAAGAATCCTGTGGCATCAGCACTCGTATTTCCCTCAATAGTGCTTTTTTGTGCCATTATAGGTTCTTGAATAAAGGTGGGACCATCTGAAACTTGTATATTTTGGTCTTCAGCAACTTCTGGTTCTTTATCTAATATAGGTTCTAAATCTTGTTGGCTTTGTAGGTTAGTTAATTTTTGCCCTCCTTTTGTTTCATCACCATAATATGGACGTGATGTATCTTCTTGCATAGCTTCAGATAGCCTCTCTTGCTGCTCACCATATGTCTGTTTAGGTGAATTATACCTCATATCATTGTCATTAGAAGGTTCCTGAACATAATCTCCTTCATACTGAGGTTCCTGTAAGGAACGTCCATACATATTAGGCATAGATGATCTGATTTGTTCTTTGGCTTTAGGACCAATATCGAGAATAGATGAATTATCGGATAATCCTAGTTTCATTTTAAGTGTGCGAACTGATTCCATGCTAGTTAATTGGTCAACATTATCTTCTGTTATAATCCTCATCTGGACATTCATAGTATGAAGCTCTTGGATCAGCAATTTTAACGCGTATGGAATACGAACAATACTAAAAGTTTTACCAAATTTACTAACATTATCAATGCTTAGATTTCCATCTAAGCTTTTGTTAAAACGAAGTGGGCCATCAGCAATTGGAGACAAGAAAATGTCACGGCTCTGATTGTAAACAGCAATGGTTCCAGTAGTATTACAAATAGCAACATAATATTCGTCACCACGAACCATCAAGGACTCCTCCAAAAATGCGCTCAATCCATGTGCTATTACTCCATCACGCTCCATTTCACCGATACGAAGACCACCATCATTTGCCCTTCCTTGGACTGTTTGACGAGTCAATACTGTTCTTGGACCACGGGCACGATAGTTAATCTTATCTTTGACCATTTGTTTCAAACGCATATAATAGGTAGGTCCGATGAAAATACTCATTTCCATTTGCTCTCCCGTCATACCATTATACAATTGTTCATTTCCCGAACTATGAAATCCCATTTTCATCAAAAGGTCTCCAAATATTTCTTGTTTTGGACCTTTGTTTGAAAAAGCAGTACAGTCACCAAATGCTCCAAATAATGTGCAAGCCTTACCCATTACTGTTTCAACAAGCTGTCCAATTGTCATACGACTTGGTAGAGCATGTGGATTGATGATAATATCAGGACGGATACCCTCTGCTGTAAATGGCATATCTTTTTCATCAATAATAAGACCACACGTTCCCTTTTGACCACATCGGCTACAAAACTTATCACCTATAGATGGAATACGCTCTTCACGAATTCTAATTTTAGCAAGACGCTTTCCCTCACCCTCATCTGTAATAAATGCTTTATCAACAAATCCTTTTTGGCCTTTCTTAGGATAAATACTGCTGTCAAGAAATGTCTCTGGGTCATCGATACTTGTTGTTACTCTTCCAATAACAACCTTCTTATCATCCATAGATGTATTTTCCTTGATAAGACCAAATTCATTGAGATAAGCATAATCATATCCAGGTTTAGTCCCAATTACATTTCCTTTTTCCTGGACATCAGCAAAAACAGTGGCTACTTCTTTGCCAGAAATTTTGTCAGTTTGCTCAGTGGCTTCATACATGTTATAGTAAGTAGTGCGTAGCATTCCACGCGCTACCGAACCCCCATTAAACAAAATAGCATCTTCGGTATTATACCCCCCATAACACATAATCGCAACAATCAAGTTTTCGCCATATGGGTGTTGTTCTTGATTAATATATTCCATATAACGCGATTTAACTACAGGTATTTGCCCATAATTCAACACTATACCTGTCTTGTCAATTCTTGTATGAAAGTTACTATGATAAACAGAAATACCTTGTTTTGATTGTCCACAAGAAAACAAATCTCTTGGCAATTGGTTATTCTCAGGGAATACAATCTGATTTCCCATTACTCCTAAAATCAAACTAGGATGAATTTCAAGATGAGTAAAATTATCTTTTGCTAGTTGACTTGATTCTAACGCAATAAGTGCTGTCTCTTCCTCAGCACTATCAATAAATTCAATAGGAGCTTTTATACTGTCAAGCTTATCTAAATTGTCAGAGCTATATAACTCGGACGGATTAGTATAAACCTTACATTGTTTGTAGTCAAACAATTCATCTTTCTTCTTAGCAAAGCCTGTAATCAGTTCAGTCCAAGTTGCACTTGAAGAAATAATCTTGTCTAAAATTCCATCTCGCATATAACTGGGTTTTTTGGTTTTCTCATCTACATAGTAAATTGGACGACATAGCCTCCCGCTATCCGTATAAATATAGATACTGTTAGCCTCTATATGCCAATGACTACTAGTTTGAACTGGAATTAAGCCTAATCTCCTGTGCTGTTTTAACAAAGATATTGTTTTTGTTGGCTCAGGAGTATTGCCTATCCAATTACCATTTACAAAGATTTTTGTCGTTGTGCCCAAATAAGTAGGGTCGCTTTCTTGTAACTTACTAAAACTAATGTTGTTAAGCATCCAACGAATAATTCCTTTACTAGAACATCCACTTGTAATTTGGGCTGCGATTGCCATATGTTTATGGAGTCCAATATTAGCTCCATCTGGAGTATCAACTGGGTCAATTAGACCCCATTGTGAGCAATGAAGCATTCGTGGACCCACAACTTTTGCACTAGCATCTAAAGGCAAATTAATTTTTCTAAGATGTGAAATAAATGAATTGAAACTTAGGCGATTTAGGTCCTGGACGATTCCATCACGCTTGGTATGAGTTTGCGAGCCCCAGTTGCCCTTAAATGCTTTTCTAAATCCTTCTTCTACAGAACGCAAAGATTGCTTGTTATCTTTTGTTATTATATCGGATGTTACTGCCATTGACCATTCGTCTATACTTCCAAATATAACATTCTTGACGCTTCTATCAACCGCAACAAGCATGAGGTTCTGTTGAATTTTATAATATTCACGGAACAAGTCATGAAGCAAAGAACCTGTAAGCTCAATACGCTTGAATTTAAAATTATCTCTGTCAGTTGCCTTCTTCTCTCCTATAAAAACACTAAGCAACTCGCGAACCATATAACCAACATAGTAAGCTTTCTCTTGGAAATTGAGTTCTCCAACATGTGGCAAAAAATAGTTCATCAATATGTCAAACACATAGGGTACACGCTTATGCTTTGTTAAAAGAGCAATGAATTTTAAACATTCTTGTTGTGTAAAGTATGTGCGAGCATCATGAATACTAGGAATAAATAGATCTATATAATGTTTGTTTTTATCCATATCTAACAAGCAGTATTTAATAATGTCTCTGTCGGACTCAACCCCAAGAGCACGCATAAGAATAAACAAAGGAACTGGTTTACGCACATTTGGAACCGACACTACAATCTGATTGTTACTATATTTTGTAGATGGACGAACAATACTTATTGACACAGTTCTTACCTGCTTGGATGTGTCTTCTGAAACCGAGCGAATCTTTGCTATATGACTATATAACTCATTCCCCTTGTCTTGGATATAAAGCATATTATCCGCAAATTTTTCTTGAGAAATCACAACTTTTTCTTTACCATCAATTATAAAATATCCACCGCGGTCGTTACGACATTCACCAGTAGCAAATCTTGCCCGCGGAGCCAAGCCTTTTAAAATACAAAGGTTAGACATAAGCATTATCGGGAAGCGTCCAAGAAGCACTTTAGGAACCATTTCAGTTCGTTTGGAAACAGAACCATCTGATTCAGTAAAACTATAGTCTACTTCTAAATCATAGTGAATAGTGACACCATATGTCATATTACGTAGTCTTGCTTCGTTAGGATACATATAGTGGATTCGTTCACCATTCTGATCATCACCATCATAAATTACTGGCTTACCAAAATATATTTTATCACCTTCCTTGCCACCAATATACATGTCAATGCGGTGTTTATAGTCGCTTTCATCATCCTTTCCTTTTGAAACCTCACCCTTTAGAATTGTGATTGGATTGTTTTCTTTTATAATTCGCCTAATTCCATTGTCAATGAAGTCATTAAAAGAGATTAAATGGTGTTGGACTAATGCTGACGGATTGTCTCTAAAATATGTATCAATTACAGACCAAGGAAGTTCGCGTTCCTCCATTTGTATCTATATATATTTGGTATCTTTTTATGTTGTATTGTTGCTTTGACATATGCTTATCATTTTATAGGTAATACTTGTTTGACAAAAAGCTTAACCTACGGATGAGATGAAACGGCAAGCTGGTAGTGCGTATTAGCTGTAGAGTTATTTTTATAAAAACACACTTTTAGCTGAAATTTACTTCCACAAACTTATTAACTTCATAATAAGTTATGATGTTAATTTACATTTCATTGATTTGTAGCAACAACCGCAACCATTAATGTAACAGCTATAAGAAAAAAGATGAATGGAAGGAAAAAGATTGCCCACGCAATTTTCTTGTGACCTGCCTGACATAATGCATTCAATGCCCATGTCCAGAAAGCAATATAGAGAGCTTTTCCAAGAAGAACAAAACCAACATGAGGAACAGTACAACTCATTTTACCCATACAAAACTTAGTAGTGTCAGACATATTTTGGACAAGAAGGCTTAAAAAAGAAATAACGCCAAGAATGAAATAGGCTAAAGCGGGCGTACATAGATCCTTAATCGTCTTTGGAATCATTGCTAGTTATAAATTTATATAAGAAAAAAGCCTGCCAATATCAAAGAATACTATGCCAAACGCTGTTTTTTATTATGACGATGATATTTCAAAACCATTTATTGTTTCAAATATGACACTTAATGTATGCGAGTCTCATACCGGATATCATACACTTGGTGAAAATCCAAAAAGGTTTGATGATATACGCAAAGAAAGAGTTGAAGTTGTAACCTTGGATAGCGAATTTTACGAAAAGATGATTCCAGTGAATTTCATAAAGATTGATACAGAAGGAGGTGAGTTTGATGTAATAAAAGGAGGTTTATTAACTTTACAAACCTATAAGCCATTAATACTTTTTGAAGATTGTAATAAAAATTTGGAAGCATTTGGACGAAGCCAGAAGGATCTTTATAAAATTCTCAAAGAGGCAGGTTATACCAAATTTAAAAAAATTGGACCAGAAGAAATGTTAGCGATTCCTGATGAATTTACCATCAATTAATAAGTTTCTTTGACGTCAAAATCAAATTTAAAATAAGAATGATTTGATTTTGTTTTCTTGGGTTAGCTACTTTTTAGATTTAGGATATAGTGAGTTTGACAGGAGGATTCATTCCATCGCGGAACCACAAAACAAAATCAAATCA
>Ga0102945_1000076_pt1 | contig 35552 bp, 37 predicted proteins | sample SalPonred_H2O_MG_FD_78207 | JGI IMG/M metagenome (GOLD analysis project Ga0102945, IMG submission 78207) | Salt pond water microbial communities from South San Francisco under conditions of wetland restoration - Salt Pond MetaG R2_restored_H2O_MG ...
CACCAAAAAATTTGGTTCTTGTTTGACCTATCTGCCTTCCGCAAGTCATATTTCAGCCATGAATAAGCCACGTCACAAATAATGAAAACATCTGAAACGACTCCCATACCCCTGAGGATTGTTTGTAACTCTGACTTGTCACCTGGTTGTAAGTCTCCAAGGTCTTTGGTAGCTTCCACATCCTTCTCGTTTTCGTTCTTCTTACCATTCCTAAATGTAAAAATTTCGTAGTTATTGGATATATCAGGCTTCATTTTAGATGCTATAGCATCACCAGTCATATTGTCAACTATTTGTCGCATAGGCATATTCGGTAACAATTTTAATGGGTCTTTCTCACCATCAGCATAAATGTAGTAACTCATATATTTCTTGTCTAGAATGAACTTAATAGAAGGGTCAGTAGAAAGTGTTGTAGTTGGCAACTCTGCTTCAACTATCTTCGGTTTATAAGCTGTACCAAAATCATGTTTTGCATCTGACTTTGCCGCTCGTATTCCTGTTTCTAATTTAAAATACGGAACAGACATATATACACTAATACGATAAATTACTGTCAAGAAAGACTCATAATAGAAATAATCCTACTATGAAAACTACAATGAACCCTAATAAGCATAAAATAAAACTATAACAAAGACAGAATATTAGCGAATATTGAAATTTACATACACGAACTATTTCATTTTCATCAATTTGTCTATTTAACCCCTGTAATATTGCTATTTGTGGTGCGTAAGTCGATATAATAGCTTTATCTATGAATGACAGATTAGTATTAGGTGCTTCTTTACGACATATAATACAATTAGTGCGTTGATTATTATTCTTGTAATTATTCCAGGTTCTTATACAATTTATATGAACGATTTGATGACACTTACATCCAAAATATTCGTATAAATATATTTTAGGTGTATTTTCCTCATTCATACAAATTATACAAATGGAGTCTTCTTCCATCTAATCTATATCATTAACTATTATTCTCACTTATTATTATACATATGCTATTAAATATTGGAGACCCTTTCTTCCTTACCCCAAATGGATGTCCAACCACAAATCGCACCGACTTCATAGGAATTATTTCATCGCCCTCAACTACACCTGAGTTTCACGACGTTCTTTCCAAATACATTCTCAAAGTTGTCGAAAACATGTGCCAACGAAATGTGAGCGCAGATTATGTAGAAAGTAGTATTGAAAACTGTGATCTTCTAGCGTGTGTCCTTTACTACAATCTAGAATTGCCTCTTCCTATTACACCTGAAATACTAAAAAATAATATTAGGAGAGTTACATTATATGGTTTTGCTACTTGTTTAGACAAAAATTTGGCAACAGACGGTGAAGATAACTCTTTATATGTAGATGTAATTTGCGGAAGTCCTCTTGGTGTAGTCAAGAAAAAAAAGTTCCCACCTCCTGGTAAGACCTTGTTGAATATGGTTACAGAATATGGCCGCAGTCATGATTATATGTACGTATCACTAAATGCTCTGCTTAATGTCATCAATTATTATCGGAAACTTGGATTTCGCCATATAAAAGCTGGTTCTAATATGGAAAACCCATACATAACCTATCTTGCGAATCTAAACAAAGACTTAAAATTGTCAAACTATCATCAAGCTGCTGATTTAATCAAAATAGAACGTGCATTCAAACTCTCACATGAGCTTGGCAATAGAAATAAGCCTCAATTGAATGAAAATGAATTCGCACGGCAACTGCGTAAATCACTAAACTTGGAAGAAAACCCAAATCCTGAAGATATAATGAACTATCTTGCTGAAATAGACCCACGTATTTTAGAATCCTATGGTAACGAAGGCTACTACGAATTAGTAGCTGAGTTAGTCAGGTCAGGATTTAGCGCCGAAGAAGAATGTTCTAATATTAACCAAAGACTTCTTATATCACCAGACGAGGAAGGAGATATTATAGTTAGTTGCTCTAGTAATGGTATGACTATGCGTAAACCTTTGTTCGCAGAAACAGATGAACCTAATATTAGCGCACCAATCATCCAGTGTTCTACATCTGGTGGAAAAAGAAAGATTCGTAAAACTAACAAAAAAACGCGCTCTTCTCGCATTACCAAACGGAAAAATAGGAAAACTAAGCATAGGAGATAGATTATGACACGTATTATGCTGTAATAACCTACCAATGATATAAAAATAAGCATGTTCGCGAGCAAACTCAAAAAAAAAATATTTTCACTTATTTTCGAAACCCATTTGGATATTTCAGACTTTTTTTAACTTTTTGACTTCGATTCTGAATGGGTTTTGGAAAATGGCGATATTTACATAATATTTTTCATTCTGAGAATGTTACCATTTATGCTTTAAAAGTTGAGTATCATTTTGCGTTTTTTGAGAGCGTTATGGTGTCACGAAAAATTGAAAAAATAATATTTTTCATTCTGAGAATGTTACCATTTATGCTTTAAAAAAACCGTAAGACTTTTTAAAAAATGAGAGCATAAATCAAAAATTTCGTTTTTTTCACTTTTTTGGAACCTAATTTTGCGTTTTCAAAATCGACATGATTCAATTTTCGCCACTTTCGCCACCATACAGGCTAAAAAACAGGGTTGACGTTATTTTTTTATGGTAACAATGACAGCATAATTTTGTTTGTGAAGTAGATGATTCAAATGATTCAAATTTTTGCCGTAACAAAAGTTGCCAAAAAAATAATCGTCATTTGCTTGATTTTAAAAGCATAAATTTGGTTATCATTTTGCGTTGTCAATTTATGCTGTCGTAGTGTCTTTTTTGATGCTCAAATGATTCACATTTTTGCCACTTTTGTTACCATACAGGCTAAATTTTATACTTATAAATAAACATATTTCTTATGTAATATGGTAATAATTGTATGTTATCATTTTGCGGAATAAAATGATTCAAACTTTTGCCGTAAGGAAACTAAGTTAAGAAAAAGATTATTCTCTAATGTATATGCCTTTCAATTGTTCTAAGTGTCAAACAACTTTTCCAACCAAGAAAAAATACGAAGCTCATTGTTCCACTCAAAAACACATTTCAAGGCTTTCTGAGAAAAATTCCTTTGAATGTAATTGTGGTAAAATCTATACATATAAAACAAATTTAACTCGTCATCAACGAAATTGCCCATTCGTTTTGTCCATGAATGACCAAAATCGTCATCACGTGACCACCCAAAATAGCAAAATCACTACGATTTTTGGCAATACAGTCGTTCACAATGAAACGCACGTTCACAATAAAATCACAAAGAATAATATTATAAATCCAACATTTAACTTCAATTTCTATCTTAATGAACAATGTAAAGATGCCGTATGTATTGAGGACTTTTGTCGTGGTATGATTAATCAGTTTAATGCTATAATGAATGATAGCCAACTTAACATGAATTTTATAGACAATCAAAAAGCATTTGAAAAGATGCTTTTTGACTTAAGGTCCATGGAAAGTGTTCAACGTCCTATACAAAGCTATCAAGGCGAAATTGTTGAGAGATCACGTGATGACTGGAAAGCTCTAACACTTGATAAGCTTAACCAACATGTAAATGGAATAACAAATAAGGTTAATTGGGATTTGTATAGCAATTGCGCTGATTTAAGTAATGTTAATGACCCATTAGGTAGAATGCAGGCACTAAAAGATGCTACTGAAGTCCAGTCTCCTCTCAAAAATAAAGACATGGATGCCTTAGAAAAAACTACTACTATCGTAAATAAAGTCAGACTAAAAGCATATTAATACATTTTTTGGTGTACCTCTAATCTTTATTGTTCTTTCATAGTTTTTAATCAATGTGACTAATATTACCATTTAAAACTGTTAGGCCTTATATGGTATATTATAAGATGAGAGTCCTAGTAACAGGTGGAACGGGATTAGTTGGTAATGCCATTAGGTCTATCAAACCAGAATGGACCTATATCAATTCAACCCATTGTGACTTATCAATCCACGGTTCCTTTGATAATTATTTGAAAAAACTTAATTGTCAGTTTGACGCAGTAATTCACTTGGCAGCCAATGTGGGTGGCTTATTCAAGAATATGAATCAGAAAGTTAAGATGTTTGAACAGAACCTTATTATGAACATGAATGTTGTAGAAGGCTGTCGCAAACATAATATACCCAGAATGATCTGCTGCTTGAGCACGTGTGTTTTTCCAGATGGTTTAGATTCTGATATGATAATGAATGAAGATGTCCTTCATAATGGAGAACCTCATAATAGCAACTTTGGATATGCTTATGCTAAACGAATCTTGGATGTTCACTGTAGACTTATTAATGAGTCGGACTCCAGCAAACGTTATCAGACTATTATTCCTTGTAATATTTATGGTCCTCATGATAACTTCCATGACCCAGAAAATGCTCATGTTATTCCTGCCCTTATAAATAAATGTGCTATGCTAAAAGCAAATGGTTGTGAGACACTAGAAATCAAGGGCACTGGAAAACCTCTCAGGCAATTTATTTATTCATCTGACTTTGCACACATTATTGTTAATACTATTTTACATGATATCAGCTTTGGCTCGGATGCACGTCTTATTTGTGGTCCGGATCCCACCGTTGTTCATTCCATTAAAAACGTGGCTCAGCTTATTGCCAAACAATTTGGTATTAAACATGTTGTTCCAGAAGAACTTAATGAAACAAACAATGATGGGCAAGTTTCCAAAACTTGCTCTAATAAAAGACTTCGTCAACTATTTGATTTACAATTTACTTCTTTAGAACATGGCATAGAAATGACATGTAATTGGTATAAAGTTAATTATCCCTATTCGAAAAATAATCAACATTAAATTTAACAACGATCATGTTCGACTAATTCATTCATGATCTCCTCAAAAGAAATAGTTGGTTGCCAGTCAAGCTCATTTTTAGCTTTAGTCGCATCACCTAGAAGCAAATCAACCTCTGCTGGTCTAAAATACTTAGATGATACTCTAACAATTACACGACCATCTAACTTACCTACCTCTTCCAATCCCTCACCTTCCCACTCAATATTAAGATTTAATACAGAGAAAGCAGTCTCTACAATCTCACGAATTGACTTTGTTACTCCAGTCGCAAGCACATAATCTTCTGGGTTTTGTTGTTGAAGCATTAACCACATACCGCGAACATAGTCACGAGCATGCCCAATGTCACGACAAGCATTTAGATTTCCGAGATATAAGCAATCACTCAAGCCTGCAGCAATCTTTCCCACAGCAATAGAAATCTTTCGTTCCACAAATGTCTCACCACGTCTCGGACTTGTATGATTAAACAAAATACCATTACACGCAAACAATCCATAACTCTCTCTATAGTTCTTAACAATATGACAAGCATATAGCTTTGCTACAGCATATGGACTACGTGGATTAAATGGAGTCGTTTCCTTCTGAGGTGTTTCTAAAACTTCACCAAATAATTCGCTGGTTGATGCTTGATAAAAACGAATTTTATCACAGAAACTACTATTTCTAATTACCTCTAATAGCCTCAAAACACCCAAAGCATCTGTTTGACCTGTATATTCTGGCACTTCAAAACTAACTTTAACATGACTCTGTGCTGCCAAATTATAAACTTCCAGTCTATCAAAACCACTTTCTATGTTCTCTGTAAAAATTTTATTAAATACGTTAAAAAGACTGGTCTGGTCTGTCATATCACCATAAAGAAGAATCAAATTTGAATTTTCATACAAATGATCGATTCTATGTGTGTTAATAGAACTATGCCTCCTTACCAAACCATATACTTTATAACCTTTTTCAAGCAACAACTCCGCAAGATAACTACCGTCTTGTCCAGTAATTCCTGTAATAAGAGCCAAACGTTTTTCAACACTCATAACTATTTCAAATACACTACATATAAAAAATGAGATTCCTTTAAATAGTGAATGCCTTCGTTTATATGAAATAACTATCTTGTTCAGAAGAAGCTATATCAATTGCTCTATCCTGAATACGTATATGCCTTTCTTGAACTTCTTTCCATTCTCTCTGTAAAATAATAAGCATTTGATATAGTTTATCTTGCTGTGAAATTTTACCTTGTAAAGATTGGATATCACGCGTAATAAATGCTTGATGAAGATGATACGAATCGCTTCTTCTTCCACACACCTCAATTAAATCCCTAGTCTTTTCTAGTTCATCTATTAAATCTTCTGTTACTTTATCTGACCTTGACCACATGTAGGCTGCTAATGCTGAACCTCCAATTAAACATTCGATCATCATCTATTAAGCCGAACCACTTACTCCTTAGACTTACCCAAACTTACATGTCAATTTTTAGATAAAAGGGGATTTAACACCTGAATGAATTGAAATATGCTTGGTAAAGTTAACAGCTTGAATATGCCATTCTACTCGTCCTTCATTATTTTCAGTATAATCAATACATGTCAAACTCCCATTTGCTACTTGCCAATAAATCTTTGACCATTTTTCATCATCAATCTCCGCTCTTTCCTTATTCACAATATGATTCAATATCTCTGAAATCACCATTGAGTGAGTAAAAATTAGGCTTTGAGTAGGCTTTTCAAGATTATTTGACCAAACCTCAACATGGTCAACCAGTTCTCGTATTCTATTAGCAAAATCTGTAAATGTTTCTTTATAGCTCTTATGAATATTTTGTTCCTGTCCTACATCACAATCCTTCCATGTATTTACTTCCATATACTTCGGCGAAATTTCCAAGGATATTGTGCCAGAGCTTATTTCATTTCCAAATAACTTCAATGTTGGTTCAGCTGTTTCACAAGTGCGAGTCATAGGAGACATACAAATATTATTAGGAAGAAATCCTATATTTGATAAATATTTCGCGACATTCTTAGCTTGAGTATGTCCAATACGTGTCAATGGGCTATCAACCTGCATATCTTGATGCCCATTTTCATAATTCACATTATGCTGCGACTCTCCATGACGAACAAGCACTATACGATGTTTAATACATTGTCCACCTAAACCCTTCATTGGCTTACCATAAAAAGATTCATGTGATAGATTAGCAGGAACAGATGTTATGTCTCCTTTTTGAAATACCCTGTAAAAAATACTTATTCCATTCAATAATATTCCAAACATTCCAAAAAAAAGAACATATAACATGTCTGACGACTGTAAATCTAAAAAACTATTTGAGTTTTGACAAACCATTTATGATTAGATACATTATTACATAAATTACTTTTAAGCGTTTTATTCTATTAGCTTATTATAAGCTATTAATGATTAACTACAGTGAATATTTGAACGAAGATTATGATGATTATTATATAAGTGATGATCCTTATAGGCAAAGTTCTCCTCCTCTACCAATAATTGATATTGGTTTGGATAGAACAGGTTGTCAAACACAAGGTCGTAGTGAATATATTATTACTATGTTTAATTATACTCGTGACTATGACGCAGAATATATTTTAACTGATGTACTGCATAGATCATCTGATTTATGTCGAAAACAAATATCTGAGTCATGGTTTGACTTTAACATGGTATTAGACCGAACAGATATGGTCTTTATCCTCTCAAAGTTAATAGATGTTTATGACGAAGATTCTGAAGTTATCATCGGCTTTGCTTTATGTGCCAATAAAGCTTCACGAACTGCGGGTGAAGATAATTCTTTATATATAGATACAATTTGTACTGAGCCACAGAGCGGAAACTCTTTTCCAGCTGGAAAAGCACTTCTGAATTCTATTTATAATTACGCAATTAAAGAGAATTATTCTTATTTATCTCTTCGTGCTCTTGCTCATGTAGTCAATTACTATCGAAAATTTGGTTTTCGGTTTTTAAAACCTGGTCAAACAAAAGAAGAAGACCTGGTTGGTGAATTATCTGATTTGAACCAACAAAGAGTTTTTAATACAGGCGCTGATGCTAATAGAAATGCAATTTTAGAACGTGCGTTACAGTTATCACAAGAAGTTGATGAAGAAGGTATCCCTACTACAAGTCTCCAATTATTTGCTGAAATAGTAAAAGAAGATATGGCTTTGTCAGAATTACCTACGGAACAAGAAGTAGAACAGATGATTGCCTCTTTACCATCACATGTAAAACAAACAAATGGGCATAATGGTATTTATGATTTATACTTCACTCTAATTAAAAAAGGATTCGCAAATCTTAAAGACTGTCCAGGAATTACAAAACGTCAATTTACCCGTCCCGAAGTGGTTAAACCCGGCATATTAAAACGGTGGATTACTTGTGAAGACGGAGGTTTTATTATGAATAAGCCATTGTTTATAACTCCGCAGACCATTGATATTGCTAGACCAATCATTGATTGTCAACCAACACGAGGAGGGAGTAAGCGAAAACCAAAACAGAAAGCAGTTACTATAAAAAAGAAACTTGCTAAACAAAGCAGAAAACGTAGACTAAAAAGACGTATGTCTAGAAGAAAATAAAACATCATCATAATTATTCATCATGATGTTATACTATTTTATCAATCTTTTAGAATGGGTGTGCTGAATGAGACCTGTACGATTCAATCTCACCTTCTACCCAAGTGCCAACCTTTTGTCCGATCTGGCCTCCAACTTCTCCTCCAAATTGACCAGCGATTGAACCTCCAAAATGATTTCCAATCTCATTACCAACAAAGTTACCAATCTCTTCACCAAGTTCACCTCCAAAATCTATCTGAGAATTTGACATCTCTCTATAATACTCTGATATTGTTTAATGATTTTTAACTTAAAGTGCCATCCTCATCATAGGACGTCGTCTACCTACAAAGCGTCTTTGAGCTTGAATGGGTACTGCTAATGGCTGCGATTGTGCTACAACTTCCTGAGTCTTTTCTTTAACTTCTATCATAATCTTTTCATCAGCTACAATAGGCTCAACAGGCTCAACTGCTACAACAGGCTCAACAGGCTCAACAGGCTCAACTGCTACAATAGGCTCAACAGATACATCTTCTGAAATTATTTCATTGATAGGCTTCTCATACACATCTACAACTCTCTCCTCACCGGCACTTGTAATTTCACTCACAGTTGACTTCTTTTCGAAACCTTCTGAACTCAAAGTAGAACTAACCTCCTCTCTTGATTTATGATTCCTTGCCATCTCGCTTGTAATAATGATACCGATTTTATCTAATGGAAGGTCTCTTAATAGCTCTGCTGTATCACCTTCGCTTTCTTCAATAATTACTGCATCATACGAATAAATATCTACAAACTCCTCAATTGGCATTACTTTCAATGTCATTTCATTTAACACTATCAGCTGATTCAATCTATCTCTATCTCCAACATCGTTATCAACAACAATATGTTTAGCATTTCTTACTTTATTGAGTTCCACAAATATAGATACGGAAGGCCTAGAACCAATCTCCAAAACATTCGCTGTTGGCTTCAAATAATTCGCAATCATTAGTCTATCTGCCGTGTATTTTGAGGCTTCAAATTCTGTTAAACCAGCTTTAAGTAATTGGTCATTAAATACGTTTGGAAGTGGTTTGATATTGGACATTATCTATATACAATAAACGCAAACTTTAGACACATCCATACCGAGTCTGTAAATAAAGATTCACAATAAAGAATTCAGGTGACTAAGAGAAATCGTGAAAAACAATAAAATCAGACTGATTTTTTGCTTAAGTTTTTGAACTGGGCTTCGCCCATGCCCTTTGGGCAGTTCAAAAACTTAAATACCTATACATTACATAATGAATCTTGCTCAACGTTGGATGGCTTTCTTATTCGGCTGTATTGGCTTACGTCTATTGTTTGTATTAATAGCCCGTTTTAGCCCGCTTTCGTACCTTCCATATTTAGGGACCTTAGCACTTATACCGGCTATTGGCTTCTCTTACTTATGGCTGTTTGACCAAAGGCTTACTGGATTTGAAGCAGGAGGTAAAATTTGGTGGCATTCATGGCGCATAGCTCATGCTTTATTGTACTTTGCTTTTGCCTATCTTGCTATCAAACAAAGTAAACAAGCTTATATCCCGCTAGCAATAGACGTTACTCTTGGATTAGCACTTTTCTTCCTTCATCACTCTCTTGGAATGTTTCAGTAATTACTTAAAATGAACTTGACAACTCTTTATACCCTTAAAAATAGAATGGAATTACCAGAAATCCAAATAAGTATAGTTATGTTTAACGAACTCTCTGAGTTCATTGCCCTTAGCTCGGCTGAACAATGTCAAACAATAAGGATAGGCATGGAAATGATGAAACATTCCAGACAGTATATATTGAGCACAAGCAACGAAGACTGGGAGCAAAAGCTGGTCGGTATAAAGAATGAATATCAAGACCAAATCTTATCTATACAGACTGAATGTAAAGGACTAAAGAAAAAACTGAATAATTATGACAATGAACATCGAGCAGAAAAAGAAGCATTGGCAGCATCTATTAGGGAAAATGCCTATACTTCATTTAAGACTGAAGTTGACTCTTTAACCAGAAGGAATAATGACTTACAGCAACAACTCAGCAATCTTACATCCTCACTTCAACAAAAGTTTGACGTCTCGCTTCGGGAATGGAGGGAATTTTATGAACAAAAACTATCCCTTCAGAATTCTGAACTTGATAAAATCAGGCTTTCTTATGAAGAGAAATATAATGCTTTACTTGGTAGGAATCAGAACTCGACAATGAGAGGGCAAGACGGTGAAAACGAGGTTTATCTTATGCTTAATAGCCTCTTCCCGACTGCTTTGATTGAAGATACTCATACGTTACCCGAGCGTGGTGATTTTATTGTCACACTTGATAATTTGACAATGATGGTCGAAAATAAGAACTATACGCGAAATGTTCAAAAGTCGGAGGTTGACAAATTCTATCGGGATATTGAAAGCCAAAGTAATAGTGATGTAAATTGTGGATTATTGATTAGTATGAATTGTGGTATTTCTTGTAAAGAAGACTTTAGTATTGAAGTAAGGAATGGCAAACCTGTGATGTTCCTTCACAACATAAAAGATAATTTTAATCATATTAGACTGGCTTATCAGATGTTCAAAGTAATGCTTTCTTCGTCAAACATAGACCTTGAGGATGCTGAGGTAAGAGGAAAGCTGAGAAATGTTGCAAAGAGTGTGAAACGCAACTTCCAGAATCAAAAGAAGGTGCTTGACAAATATTATAAAGATCAAATGTCTGTTTTAGAACAACAACAAAAGGACATTATTGAATTGTTTAATATCACTAAATGTAAATATTAGCAGGTTGTCTAATATTGATACAATGACTTTACCTCAGTTGTAAATGTCCAATCACGTCCGTGAAGATTCAACACATTACCCACGTCATCAACAAGTTTTATAGTTAGCCTATTAATATCAACAGGTCCAAAATAAACTCGCGTGTTTGTCTGTAGTTGATTACCTACTGCCACAATATTTTTACCCCATTCCACATTATAGCTTAGAACAGGCACACAGCCTAAAATGTTTGACTGTTGTGGTCCTATCACACGGTCCTTAGCTATACTTTGGTTAGAAGCAATAGCATTTATTGAATAAATTTGAGCCTGTGTCATACCAGAATATTGGTTAAGAGAACTAGGCAGATAAAATGGAGTTTGAACACCTGGTAAACATGTATAACTTAAATCAGTTGGTGCATAAGAATCTGGGACTATAATTCTTTTTTCCTCTTGTGCTATGTTCAAAACTTGCGTATTTAGTCTATTCTGATTATGGTCTTCTACTAAAACATAAACATTTCGTGTGCCTTCTAAATCGTAAACAGCCTGAGCTTTAGCAGTACCACTATTATTAGGTGATATTCCAAGAGAAACTGTTTCACCTAACTCTACACCATCAAAATTCCTATATCCCATGAAGTATCCTAAGTTGAAATCTACCTTTGTATTAGCAACCTGCTGTGTTGAACAAGGTGGACTATCTCCTGGTAAAGCTTTATATTTATTATCACGAGACCAAAAAACGACGCTTATATCTACTGGGGTTGGAAGAAGATTTACAAAATTAAGTGAAAATTGTCCAGTTGTTTTGTCAAATGAAACGTCTTTAAGGGGTGTTGTTGGGTAATTTGCTCTTTGTGTGATAATATCAGCCAGTCCCGAAGGATCATAAAATCCACTTGGAATGAAAATAGGATACTCATCTACCCAGAATATATTTGTTCCTAACCCACTTTCTATGTTATACCAAGTCTTTGGTAAAGTAACAGATGTCAAACTGAGTGATATACTATTCTTAATAGGATTGGACATTGTAATATTGAACTGAGATGAAGAACTAGGTGAATTAGCTATTTCATGGAAATGAGGAAATATGTTATCCCTTAGCTTACTATCGATCACCATTGTTCTCGTCAGTGTGTTTACCAAATTAGGGTTATTTTGACCTTGCGCAACACCAACATTAAATGTCTGCTGAACCCCTAGTTGTTGTTGTTTCATTGGATATTGCGAATGATTGAAATTCTTAGTCATTTCTTTACGGTCTGGAGTTGGACCTAAATGACGCTCTTCACCATCTAGATATTGCTGTCTAAGCCATGGTTCAATTTCTTCATCGTCGGGTTCATCTGTCAGAGCATCTTCGTCATCATCTATAAGACGGGTTTGAACTTCGGTAAAGAATAACACTAATAATTTATTGTCTTCAGCTCTAAAACGAGAGACTTGACGAGCAACAGCACCTTTTATCTGTTCAATACTCGCATTATCCGGTAAATGTAAAATTGTCAATAATTCATCACGTGAATAATTATCCACATTAGTATCAATTTGAGCCATTATATGATATATTCTGTAGTGAAACTTTCTTCTTATACTTTTAAGTAGTCAAAGGTTTCTTATAAGTGCCGTTTTTTGAGTGCTTTTTTTGAGGTCTCATAGAAAATTGAAACGTTTTAAGTTAAGGATTTGCAGGCACGTTACGAAACAAGAAATAAGATGAGCGAGTGTGAGTGCTGCTATGGAAAAATCACAAAAGTGCGCCGGAAACATTTTGGTTGCCTGAACACTGCGTGTACCTTTACTGTATGTAAGGATTGTGCCAAGAGGTTTCTTAGCGAACACGTAAGTCCGAAATGTATGGCTTGTAATACAATATTAACCCGCGAGTTCTTAAAAGATAAGCTGGGCTTAAAGTGGCTTACTAAGGAGCTTTATGTGACACAAAAAGCCAATCTGCTCGCAACCGAAAAAGCACGATTTAATCAAGATGTGGATGAGGCTCTACGCGTGAAGGCAGCCAAAGAAAGATTTGCTGAAGTTATGAAACTAAGACATGTCTGGAATAAACTACAAAAAAGGCAAGCTGAACTGATAAAACCACATATTGCGAGCAAAATAAGTAAATCAGAATTAATTAATGAGTTATTAACCATTAAACAACAACAAAAAGAAATTACCAATGAAATAGAAAAGATAGAACAAGACAGTGAAACTCAAATACTTCTATCCAACTATAGTGATAAGAAGTTTGAATACACGATACGCTGTCCTAAACAAGATTGTGTTGGTTTCGCAAATGATTTGGGTCGTTGTTCTCATTGTCAAATATTCATATGTCAAACATGTCATGAAGAGGCAAGCGAAGGTCACATTTGTGACCAAGACACAATCAAGAATGTTCTGCTCTTACAGCAAGACACAAAAGGATGTCCGAAGTGTAATACTCCTATTCATAAGATAGAAGGCTGTGACCAAATGTGGTGTACTCAATGTAAGACTGCTTTTAGCTGGAATACTGGTAAGATAGAGAAAGGTATTATTCATAACCCACATTACTACCAATGGCAGCAAGGACAAAATGAGGGAGTACGGAACGTGGGAGACCAAGCGTGCGGAGGTATTCCAACAAGGCAAACCATAAACCGTTTAGTACAGGCCTTCGGAATCCTATTAAATGGAAAACCAAAAATTGGCAAAGAAACTAAATCAAAGATTCTCTTTCTAAGAAACATTACACTGGGTCATTTCGTTCTCCTCAACACAATCCAAGATGATTTGGACGAGCAAAGGCATGAGATTCAACAGCGTGAAGAAACACTGCGGTCCCTGCGAATTCGTGTTTTAACTGGAGAAATCAAAGACGAAAATGAATATATAAATAAGCATTTGAATAACTTCCTTCACAAACAAGCATATGCTGTCGAAGCAATTCCTATCTATAAGATGGCAACAGCATGCGTCATTGAGCGCATAAACGAGACCATAGATATGTTTAGCTATGGCGAGATAAGAAGCCTAGTAACAGAGCTAGCAGTTGTGAACGCGGCTGAACTTATTGCGATTGTGTTTGAACGACTAGAGAAGATTCATTCTGAGCTAATATCTATCTATAAATACGTAGCACATGAGCTTATTAAGCTAACAAGTTATTATCCGAAGATACTAAAGAACCGTGGACAGGATATTGCTGACTTGTTCGAAGAGATACCTAGAATCAGTAAAGAATGTGAAAAAATTGTTATGGATGGTTACTCAAACATGGACAATGCTTGGACAAATCCTATTACCGAACGTTTTGGACAAGTCTAAGAGAAAAAATATATGTATATTTTTATTTTAATTATAGTCAAGATGATACTTATTTGTCATTGTGTCTAAACCGAGATACGAACATTTCACGTAATATATTCTCGTGATTTAGTGTTTCGGTTTCTCGAACCCACTTAGGTATTTGGGTCAAACCATTTCGTGTTCTCCAGATTTTACACTGCCAAAATAACATAGTTTCAAGTCTTTCCAATAACTCGTTTTCCTCCCGAGTCATTATTTCCCTATCTACACGATATTTTCCACTATACGAACATACATTATATTGAGTATCACTATAAATATGATGTATTCCGACTAAACAGTCGTTACGAATTAGACCTACTCCCATTATCTTATGCTCATGAAAATTCATTTCCAAAACGAAAACAGGTGCGTTGTATTGAACTGATGCAGCGATTGGTAAGGGACTTCCGTAAACACAGCCCACCACGCCTTTGCGTTCTCTGTAGGCCATGTGTTCTTCCCATGTCTTCTGTGTGAATCGAGCAGCCACAACGAACATCCTATCATCCCAGTGCTTGATATGTATATATTTTCTATCAGATAATGAAAGTCAATTGTTTGACATAATCTTACTAATAATATCTTCCATCATTAACACTCTATCTAATAAAAACTGAATATCTGTCTTTATTAATTGTACTTGAGTTTTCATTTCTGATAATACTTCAATTGTTATTGAATGTGATATGTGAAATTAAATATTTTTTTAAGATGCTTATATCTGTTTAGTCTTTGTTTTTAAGACATATAGTTAAAGATACTATACTCGTTGTCTTTTCTTTGCTGGTTTATTACAGTATAGTCCGTCCATTTTAGAACATAGCAAGTCTACTGAATCTATATCAGAGGGAATTGAGATATTCGTAGTAGGCTCTTGAATTGTCTGGACACCTATATCCTGAACTTGTTTGACAGCTTCCCTTTCTGAAAGATAGAAGTCCCAGTAAAATCCTCTTGCCTGATTATGATAGTAGCGAAACTTATTGTCTTTGCTAACATTTGAAAGAAGTTTCAAGCTGTATTCTGACTCAGAAGGGATAAAGCGGATAAAAGCACAATAATCTTCTAACATTAAGCCGCTCTTTTTGTTCAAAACAATATCAATATGCTTTACTTTTCCAATTGCCAAAGAACTATCATCTTGACTGGAAAATGCCTTCCGAATGTATCTTTTCATTCCTGGGGCACCCCCAAATTCGCGCCAGTTTCCGCAAGGGAAAACATGCGGAATGTAGATTACGACTGTTTTTGACATTATTATTCTGTTGATGATGTCTAATGTGTCATTGAACAACTTCTTTCAATTTTCTTTTTAAAAACTTTTTTTGTAGTAAGAAGACTACAGAAAATTGAAAGCTTTTTTTTGCTAAGTATTACAGCATTTAGACATGAAGATAGTGTGCTGGAATGTTGCTGGGCTTAGAGGCAGTTTTAAGAAGGGAGCCACCGATTGGCTCCAAACAGGTCAATATGAATATATATGCTTTCAGGAAACAAAATGTACCGAAGAAGAAGCAGAAAAAGTTATGCCAAGCTGGGTGCGAGGAAAATATCCATATCGGTATTGGAGAAGCTGTACGGGCGAGTTTCAAAACGAAGGATTTCAAAAGAAAGGTCTTAGCGGGACTGCAATATGGAGCAAACACCCTGGAATACAATTGCCAAAAACAGAGTTTGATAAGGAAGGACGTATTACAGCAGTTGAATTCGGTAAGTTCATCCTGGTCACAGTATACACTCCCAACAGCCAGAGTCCCTATAGCGACAGATTTAGATACAGAGTTCGCAAATGGGATGTAAAATTTCGGGATTACACTTGTAGTTTACAACAAGACAAACCGGTCATTATCTGTGGCGATTTCAATGTAGCACGATTTGACAAAGATGTTTACAAGCCAGAAGAGTTTAAAAATATGGTTGCTGGTTGTATGAATGAAGAAAGAGAAAATCTGAGAAAACTGCTGGAGGAAGCTAAACTGGAAGACGCATTTGATAAAAAGCATCCAACAGCAAATAAAGCGTTCACATTTTGGGACCAGAAGCTTCCATATTTAAGAAGAACTAATCGTGGATGGAGAATTGACTACTTCCTAACTCCACGAAAGCTCCCATTCATTGTCAAAGAGTGTAACCATTTACCATTTGTTGTTGGAAGTGACCATTGTCCAATTGAACTTTACGCAGAATTTATCGTTAAAAAACCATATAAGCTTAAAATAGTAGATTCACTAAAAAACTAATATTTTAGACACAAGAACTAATACATTTTTATCTCAAAAAATTGAAAACCTTAGTTCTCTTCTATGAAAAAGTATCTTGCCTTAATAGCAAAGACAGGTGTAATGGTAGATGTTTACAGATTTATTGGTCCACTTTGTTTGACATCTCCCAATATATGTCTCTACGTTGGAAACAAGCTGATAACTGATGAAACTCAGTTCGAAGAAAACGTATTGTTTGAAATATTATACAAGTGGTCAAAGTCACCAACAGTCAATAACGTGGGAACAATCACCGATACATTTTGGCTAAGTAAAGCTTGGATGAAAGTATATGAAAAACATAATAGCATTACACATGTAGCTGATGACGAACCAAGTTTACTTTTCACAGATTCAATCAAGAATCTACTAAGTAAGTTTGACAATAACAAAAGAGTAAATGATCTACTTCAAGATGAAACTGTGAATAATATTACTAAACTCAAAGAGACATACAGAAAAATCGTAGAACAGATATAAGTAATAAACTAACTTAATTAATACAACTTACTCATTTTTATAAAGACTTAAGCATTTCTAACAAAATTTAGTAGATATATTCTTTTATGCCAGAACCATTAAATTTGGGTGTTTTATTTCCAGAGCTTAGGTTTCTGTCTGAATCAGATCCAATTGAAGCCTCTAAAGTGGTCAAACAGAATCCATTAGTGGAAAATATCGCTTCATTATCAGAACTAGTAGATGCTTTTTGGTGGTGTTTATATGGATACGTATATACAGATAAAAACCAAGAATACATTAACAACAAGGATTATCTTCTAAAGGATTTATTTTGTCTGGTTAAATGTGAAAATTTAAGAATGATAAGCAAGACACATCGCTATCCAATTACTCAACGTAAGCTCCGAGGTCGAAAGGCAAGCGATAATCAAATGAAGCTAATTAATTCATATCAGCATTTGTTAGAACAAGTTTTTCAGACGCTTAAAAACCAGTATGAAGAAGGTTCAAGTCAGATAGCACCGCTTCAGATACTAACTAATATAAGAGATAAGCAAGAGTATTTGCTTGGATATAAGCTAGATGCCATTAAAAGCGTGAGACAATGTCAATACAATAAAATTATGAAGCTATTGGCATCTATCTTTATTCATAGAAATTTTATTATAAGGAATAAAGAGGAAGGTGGTGAGTTGCTAACACTGGAAGAAGCAAATGAATGGGAAGAGGCACAGGATACAATAAAAACCATATATGCCGATAATGATACACCCTTCTTTATTAAAAATCTTATTAAGATGGAGTCAGTCATAATAGTGCCTTTTTTGTAGTGTTTTTTTTGAGGTAATTTGTTTTTGTGCGTCAAAAACGCAATCAAGTCTTATTTTTGTCTATAGACAATATAATGTTCCCGTTAGGATTTGCTCCTATTAGTCAGACGGACTTACCAACGAATGATTTCATTTCACAGGGTTTAGAAAAGATATTGCCGGTTTCATCACTTTTTGTCTTATTCATGATCATTGGTGGTAATTATCTTGCTCCCTTGTTTCCCTGTAAGTTACAACGAATAATGACAAATAATATGTATGTCAAACATGTTCTCGGCTTACTAACACTGATATTCTTTGTAGAGCTTGCTGATGTGTCATTAAACATGAGCTTAGGACAGACATTTTTGAGCTCTGTAATGCTTTATGTGTGGTTCATTTTAACTACAGCTATGGAAGCAAAAGTATTTATGACTTTGGTTATTTTATTCGCATTAATGTATTCATTACATATCTATTTGGAACAACTTGATAAAAAAGCTACACCAGAGTCTATCCGTTTGACTACTCAGCTAAGGAAAGTAGAAGAATATATGTATTACGTTTCTATCTTTTTGACACTGTTTGGCGTTATTGCATATTATGGAAGGAAAAAGAATGAATTAGGTAATTCATTTAACCTGACCAAATTCTTCTTAGGCAAGACTACTTGTAGAAACACTGGACCTAAAATGAGTGTTTTAGAAGGATTTAAGAAAGCATTTAAATAACAAACTAAACCATTGAGCTATAGGAAAAAATTGAAACCGCTTCACACACACAAAACAGAAAATTGAAAAGCTTTCCTGCTGGCAGAGTGGAGGCAGTTCCTAGTAACACAAGTTCACAAGACTTTTCCAATTAAACAATGTCCTCCAACAACGTCAACGACTACTTCATCGCCAACATCGGCGTGCTCTCCTACTTTATCCCTCGTGTCCATGCTTCGGTGGATGAGGAGTTCCTCAAGATTCAGCTTGAGAACTTCTGGATGAATCGAGCTGGATTGGGCAAGTCAAATGTTACCCAGCCCCACTTGTACATCCAGCGTGTAGATTTTGTGCCCTATGAAAACAACCCCAGCTTTAACAAAGTATTTGTCTACCACAATTCAGCTGCAGAGCGCGACATGACCAACGAGGTCATCTATCAGACGAAACAGATTTTCGAAGCTGAAGACAAAAAATCACCGATCAGATGCAACTTCTTTCACCGAGGCAAGAACAGCTACTGGCTGTTGCTTCCTAACCTAAACCCTCTTACTCTCCGCCAACAAGAATATGCCAAGAATATTAGTGAGCTCCAAGACGATATCACTGATAACATGTCTCGTCTTTGCGAGTCTAATTTACCTGTGCCCGCTGAGTTTAATCTCTCAGTATTGGAACATAAACACATCGAAACTGCCTTTAGGAGTAGTCTCGTGGAGATTGATAACGAATTTAAAGAGCGCATTGACAAGCTTCGCGAGCAGAAAGAGCTAACAGAGAAGGCTCTCAACGATGCTTTTGTGCCTACTGTCGAAGATGAGGAGCACATGGAACAGCTTGCTCGTGAGGAGGAAGACGAATGTCAAAATGCACGTAATGACGAGGAAGAGGAGGCTATATACAACCAAACACGCAACATGTGGTGCGCTGACAATGCCTACTAAAAACCAAAAAATCCAAAACTAAAATCCAAAAAATCCAAAAATCTAAAAACCAAAATCTAAAAAAACCAAAAAACCCATTAAAAACTTTCTATTTGGGTTGTAAAATGAGTATAGTATCTTAAAAAGTTATTGAATGTAAATATAAGTTATAAATGGTAGCCAGAAGTCCAAAAGAAGAAAGCAAAAGGTCAAGTAAAGCATGGGATAGTTCTAGACTACCAAATAGAGGAATACTTAAGAACCCTAGTCAGAAACAGCTTACTCATATCACAATACCAAAACAAAAGGATATTATAGAAAATCAAGAATCTTCAGCGCCTAATTTAAGCGAGATGATGGATAAACTGACATTAGTAGCTCATTCTAAACCAATTTCTACTGAAGCCAAAAAACTATATCAGAGATTTGAATACGAAGAAGCATACGATGAAAGCACTGTACTTACCGTAAAATTTTCTATTTCAAAAGAGCGACTACTATCTTTAGAAAAAGCTAAGTTTCAACTATCGTTTGGAGACATTTTTGAAATCCCTGAAATGATAACTATGGTATTAGATAAAAAAGAGGATGAAAATAGTATTTATAACACTTTTTATTGTGATGCTTATTGGCTTATTACATATATAGATGTAATTGTTACCCTTGTATTTGCTAAGTTTGAAATAAATGAGGATGAAGTCATTTCTTATGATCCTAAACGTAAAGTGTTTGACAACACAACACAATCAAGACTCGAACAGACTAATATCATAAAAGACCACGTTTCATATTGTGATTGGGTGGCAAGAACTGTTGGCCCAAACTATAAACAACGTAATGTGCCTGCTGAAATCAAAGAACTGTTTATATCTATGACTAATAAACTCAAAATATTGCTAGTTGAAGAACACGGCTGTAGTTCATGGATAGATTATGCTTGTGACTTGTTCTGAAATAAACGCGTAAGGGACTCAACTAAATCTTGGTTTGATAATAAATTCTTAAGATGTAAAGCACTATTTTCATTATCTAGAAGTGTATTTAGACTATTTAGCAAGTTCCAATATGAATTAGTTGTATCGCAACCTATTTCATATACTTTATCATAGACTGTTGAAAACGAATTAGGACCATGCGTAGAGATATTGAGGCTAGAGAAAATATCAAGTAATGAATGTTCATCTAATAATAGCAATCCAGTCCATTTTGTATTTATTTCTTTGGCTTGATAATCCTCATCATCTATGTAATACTCTTCATCTTGTTCTAATTCTTCACTATTAGAACAATAAAATGTTGGTTCTGTATGTTCAACCGTTTTCATTGTCTCATCATAACTTGTCATTAGGTGAGACGCAATATTATTAAGTTCAGTAATAGTTGGATTAACTTTTTCTTCTGTGGTTTTATCTGATATTTTAGACCTTTTTTTACGAAGAAGTATCTTCAATTGAAGACCTTGCCTATTTTTACTCATCATACAATTATTACTATAATTATTATGATGAAAATCCTTAAACCGAGTTAATAAGCGTTTATGTTTAACTAATAAAATGTGTTATTTAACCAGTACTCAAGGCTATTTTATGGACCAATACTATACTCGCCATGCCATTATTACCATAATATTAGAATCCATAATTGCTACAATGAAACGATTCCCAAAAAAAGTAAACATAATTGATTTTTCGGCAGGTGACGGTCATTTCGGTTCAAAATTACTTGAAACGGGCTTTCCACAAAAACAGCTATTTGAATATGATATAGACCCAAAACATCCACGGGTTCAAAACAAAGACTGGTTTGACGTCACTCATATTCCAACTTCGTTCTCAGATAGCATTCTTGTGTTTAATCCACCATTTGGCAAAGGTGCTCTTACTGCTTGTCAATTTATCGAACATGCTCTAAAAATTCCACATATCAACTTTGTAGCAGTCTTTCTCATATTACCCGTTTATCCTATTGCGTTTATAAATACAGAATTTCACAATATCAAACTTTTGCCGCCAAACTCTTTTTATCTTACAAAGGAAGATGAGCCTTATTCAGCACCAGCAACTTATCATGAAGTAATTACACGTCCAGGCGCATTCTTAGATTTCCGACTTTACACCGCTAATCCAATCAAACCTTATCATACAGACATCAATGAACTTATTCCTTATGTTGCTCAAGATACAAGGTATAAAAAGTTTGTTCACGTCAAACACTTACTTCCTATAGCTTTAATTCGTAAAACCGGCCATTATGCTGGTTTAACAGCAATTATTATTGAAAATAAACAAGTAACACTTTACACAACTAAAGGAGAAGAAATAGCAAAAGAAACAATTTTGTTTGACGAAAATTGCGCTCCAGAAAAGAGACCATGGGTTTCAGGTAAACAACGTTGGAAGTTAACATCATTTATGGATGATGTAGAAGGTTCTGGAAAAAGAATTGGCTGTGCTGCTCTGAAGATATTACCTAACTCAGAGACAAATTTACTGAACACACAAAAGTTACACACTGATATCCAAGAGTTTATAAAGTTCATGTTGTCAAACAAAGACGCAATAAGAGGAGGAGGAAAAGGTCCAAAAAGCATTGGCATTGGAACTTTTAATTGGATCATGGCTTTTGGAATATAGAACAAATTACGCAATAAGCTTAAAGTTTAATAGAGTATCATTTTATCTAATATAGATTGTGATTTCTAAAAGATATAATGATGGCAGCAAGTCGTCGTTTAATAAATGCTCAATTACAGAACGCTTTTTTTATTGCAACAGCAGCACCACGCCTTCAACTCTGTGTAAGAAAAGATATGTTTCCAACTACAGCATTGACAGACAAATTTACTAAGCTTTTAATGTATACTAGCTTACATTACTATCGACCAAGTGAATACCAAGGCATTTATAACCAGAACATTTTTATTCCTTTTATATTACCAAAAGTATGCTACTGTGACTTCAAAACTGACCCTAACCTATCCAAGTGTATTTGTTCACCATTAGAAAGTTGCGTAGCTATCCATGTTGAGGTCAATAGTGACAACGCAGAAGTCTCAATGGAAGCTATTACATATAACGATTCTGACGATATTTCTAAGACTAAGAACAACTTTTCAAATTTGAATGTGAATACTCATTTGATTATTAGCTCACTAAGCAGTTGTTCACAATCTAAAATCACGCCAGTCCAGCTTACCTTCAAGGATAAAATTGAGAAACGATATACACGAACCTTTGGTGAAGGTCTAGGCGATGCTAGACTATCTATCTATGACCCAAGTGATATGGCTGGTGAAGACAATTACTACGATATTTCAATTGTTCAGGCTTCTGATAAAGATTTAGGAATTGACGATGAATGGGAGAAAATTAAGCGGTGGGCTAACTTGAGAGCCCCATAAACCAACATAAGTTCACTTAAAGTCTTCTGGCCTTGGTTCAAACAATTCTTCACACGCCATATAAAGTTGTGCTTTATTAATCATCTTGGCTCTAAAATGAAAAGAACGGTGTTCACAATCTAATTTACCTGGCGCTTGAACAGGAAAATGCTTTAGATTAATCATTAATTTTTCTTTGTCAAAAAACTGAAGCTGGGTCAGTCCTGAATAAAAACATCTACGATATTTGTCTTTTTTATAAATAGCAAAACCACAAAAAGCCGAATCCACTGGAATAATCATTTTGTTTTCTCTACCATGATCTATTAGACTCTTAATATATTCTTGAAGTGCCTTCTGATAGTTGGAAACAATAACAGGTTGTCCTAAGGTAGGATAGCTCCAACATCCTAATTGAAATTGACCGTTAGAGAATGCCCATAAGTCATAATATGGTTTACGAGCAAATGATAATCCATCCCATACTTGAAAAATCTCTGAATTAAAATATTTTCTCAGCACTTGTGGTTTGATTGAACCTTGACAGCTATAATCATTACTATCCATCATTACAAACAGTTCATATTTTTCCCCTTCTTGACCCATAATCCATTTTAGAATGTTGTTCCTGGCGTTTGCAATGCTAATAGTCCGATATTGATTAACTGAATTTTCTGCGGACTCATTTAATATGGTGATGCTAAACGTATAATGCTTTGATAAGTCATGAAGCTTTAACAACGAATCATCTCCACTGTTATCATAATAAGCAACAATATGAATTATATGAAAAAGTTTTCTTATTTGGTTGATATTTTCAAATACTTTAGGTAATCCAACACTATTGTTTTTTACGCATAATCCGAATACACAATTACTTTTAACTATGGATGAATCATCTGCCTCCATATATTTGATATAGTTTTCTAAATCTAATCTTTTAAATACTCTAATCAAGAGACACTTTTACATCACTATTAGATATGAATGGTATTAAAGAGGATCCATCACTTGTTAGTGTCCAATCAATAGATACTGCTGCTATTTCTACATTAGCAGATAATGCGTTTTTTATTGTGTTCATGTAAATCTCATCTCCATTACTTAGCTGAAATTCGTCAATGTCTGCACGTTGAATGACATACAGAATAATACATCGAACTTCGGGATGTTTTATTTTTATTTCTGTCAAACGTCTGGTTTGTTTTACGGCACGCTCACTATGAGTTAGACCCTTTGGTTTAAATCCACTTGGAAAGATAGCAATCTTGCTACTCACACTTCTTAAAGAATAGTCACGTTTTTTCATCTGAGATGGGCGAATATTTTCATAGACAGCTATGCTAACATTCTTTACTTCGCATATGAATGCTTCGTTTGACGATGTTATTCCACTAAAATCAAACCTACAGTCCTCATACACAAACTGTTTATCCAATTTTTTAACTTTGAATCCATTAATTATTCCATTTAGTAAAATGTCTTGACCAATCTTCTCACCCAAACCAGGGTCAACACCAACAATATATGTTTCTCCTTTCTCTTTTATACGCGAAGCAATCACAGTATAGCGGCATTTTGCTTTAGAACTAGCGTCTTTTTCGATAAGATAGACCTTAGCATCTATATCTACCATTCCATTACATCCTAACGATGGTGTATGAGCTAATATATTTATAGATTCTGTGTCTTTGTTAATCATAACATCAGCTACATAAGGGGTTTTAATAACTTTGGATGGTCTACTACAAACTTCACCCAATCTTACTTGAAAATTATTGCCTAAAACATTATACATCTTAAATTGACTCAATCTAAAAGCTTATAAGTGATAGAAAAAAATACGAACTTAAATCAATTTTCTTTTTCTTTTTTGCTGTGTTTCAAAACTGCTTGTAGAACTCAACCACTCTTTTGTCTATTTTGATTTTTGTATGGTCAAATGCGGATAACCTAAGACCATCGAAGCTTCTTACCCTCGATAATGCAACATAAGTTTGACCACACTCAAATACTCCTGTTCCGGCATCAATTTCAGCGTAATCTAAAGTGGCACCTTGAGCTTTATGAATAGTTATAGCCCACGCTAAAATGAGTGGAATTTGCTTTACCCTTACAATAGGAAACTTTTCACTCTTCCATTGATGATAACCCATTGCCATAACCCGACCATTAGCAAAGCGTACTTTGGGAATATCTCCTTCAAAACCTTCAATAATACCCTGACTACCATTACAAATTGGCTGAGGATTATTCATGTCAATATTTGCTATACACATAACTTGAGCCCCTGTCTTTAAAACTAATTCTTTCTCACACAAACAACTACTCATCAAATAAGAATGCTCATAGTCAATTGTTCCAGTAGAAGGCGCATTATCGGATTCAGATTTATCAACATAAAGAGACAACTGATATCTATGTGTTTCAGAATCGAGAGATTTCATATGAGATTGATTAATAGCATTAACATATCTTTTTAAAGGCAATAGTCGGGTAGGAGAAATTCCTTGTGGAACATCCATTTCAACATTTACTCTAGATAATAGCTTTTCATAACATGACTTCGACAACTTTCCAATTCTGATTTGATGAAGTGTTTTAATAAACAAAGGATCACTCTGACGAAATGTAGTATTTAATACTATTGTCTCTTTAATAAGCTCATTCCATCTACTATACTCAAAAGCATATTGTGTAGATTCTGGTTGATCTTTATCTCCAACTGGTGGCAATTGATAAAAGTCACCGAATAACAATAACTGGATTCCACCAAATGGGAATAAAGCAGTTTTTACACGTCGCGCAATAAGATCCAATATATGTAGTAACTTTGCTGACATCATACTGACTTCATCTATCACAAGTATGTTTGTTTTTTTCCAGTTTGCCTGCTTCTGCTTTCGCGAAGCTACCTTATTTACTTCTTCTTGTATACACCCACTTGCTAAACCTATTCCAGCCCAAGAATGAATTGTTCTAGCACCACATTGAAGCAAATCAGCTGCGCATCCTGTAGTAGCACACACTTGAATTGCTTTACCATGCTCTTTAGCATCATTAACTATAGTCCTAATTAAATGAGACTTGCCAGTTCCTCCAGGCCCAGTAACAAAGATATTTTTGCCGCTTTTGTAAGCTTCAAAAGCCTTTTCTTGCTCTGGTGATAATTCTGAAACCATCGTTTGTTAAGTAACACTAATAAACGATAGATGTCTTCAAGTCAATTTTATAGAAAACATTCAATCATATAAATTTAAGGGGAGCAGGGAATACAAAGTTCGGTAATACAGGTGGTCTAGTAGTAAGGTTGCCACAAAGGTCAACTGTAGCATAATCAGGATTAGGAGACATAAATGGGACCTCTTCACAGTAGTTGCCAAACAATTGGAAGGAAGGGTCCACAACGATACCATCCCATTGTGTATTTTGATTGCCTGATAGGTCAAACCTTGCTGGAGCAGGATAAATTACCTTATTTAGATTGTTTGCTGATATAGATGTGTTTGTAACATTAGCACCTGACTGGTCAAATATCAAAGCAGACGCTTGATAAGACTCATAGTTTATGTATAAAATATTTGACAAATCTGGTGTACAATAATACTTGCCTTTAGCAGCAGCCAGCCAATCATAATACGAATCAGCATGAACTAAACATTTTGAGTCTGGATTAATATACAATGAACCGTAATATTTTTCTCCAGAACCCTTTGTAAGTGGTCCATTTGTAGCACCAATGCTCTTTACATTAGAATATATAGTCTTTGCCCTAAGCCTTTCTATTCTGCTACTGGCATCTCTATTCTTCTTTGAATAAAAATTATCAAAACATCTTGGTGCTGTAGTAGGCATCTTATACTCTTTAGACAGAAAATTGAACATTAGCTAAGCAATCATAGAAATTTAGATTTCAATACTATATCCAATAAAATGATGTTAACGAGATTTATAGAAAGACTGCGAGTTCCAACAATTGCTCAAGGTAATAAGGCTATTCCATACTTACCAAAATTCAAACAAGCACGTGTTATTTCAGTATACGATGGAGATACAATTACAATTGCTCGAAAAACAAGCATCTGGTGGCGAAGCACAATTCACTCTTATAAAGTGAGGCTAAGTGGAATTGATTGTCCCGAAATAAGAGGAAGTTTGCCAGAAGAAAAAGAGTATGCCTTGAAAGCGAAGTCTATTGTTGAAAATCTGGTCCTTAATCAAGTAGTCAAACTAGATATAAAAGGTTTCGATAAGTATGGACGCATATTAGCAATCATTTTAGTCAATGAAATAAATCTAAGTGAGCATTTATTAAGTATTGGTCTGGCTGTTCCATATCATGGAAAAACCAAAATAAAAGTTGATTGGAAAGGACTTTATACAAGTAAGTCACTTTCATTCAGTGATAAAGACAGTCAAACGATAAAGTTATAGACCAATCCATATTATTAAGATCTAATATTCTCCCATATTCATCATATAAAGTTAATTTGAGTTTTTCTATGGTAACTGGGCCAAAGTAAGAGCGAGATGTATTTACCTGAGTTGTAAATGACTCACCATCTGCCAATTGAAAGAAGCCATAACCATCTCTCAGTGTTCCAATATCAATGCGGGTCAATATATTATTGGGTAAAAGAGAAGACTGAAATGCCGAATAAAAATAATCATTTACAGAGTTTGTAAATTCATCAACTGCCAAAAAGATATAACGTGGACCTTTTGTAAAACAGATTCCTTCTGAAACAATAGCTGCCCCAGAGCCTGAAGTGGCTGGACCGCCAATATATGTTCCTAACCTAAACCCAAGAATCCAACCTAATCTTAATTGAATATTATCATCGGGCAAAATATTGCCATCTGAGTCACAATTGAACTGAATAGTAAATGTATCTACAGCACTACCACTTGGAACAGGAACAGCAAAAGAGCTTTTACCACTTACCCGGTCTATTCTATAGCAGAGACGTGTGGTTGGGTCAATACCAGCGTCGCTTAATGATTTATTGATTGCACTCTCTATGGTTTCAGCGCCAGTAATATTTCTAAAAGGTGTATTGTAATTGCCATCAGGAAGACTGACCACATACCTATCTGTCTCATTAATAGTAACTACAAATGTTGTATTCGCAATCTTACGTGAAAAAGTGTAAAAAGTTAGCGGAATTGCCAAGTTACCAATACGCATTTGGACACAATTTAACACGCGAATAGGCAATGTCACTGAAAATGAGCCACTCTGGCTATTGTAGTAGTTGTCTCGGAATCGGCTATCTATATTGATAGCTTTATTAATTGTATGAACCTTAATAGGATTGATAATTCCAGGTGGATTTCTTGACTCTATTGTTTCCCTTCCATCTTTATTTTCAGAGAAAGCTTCAATTTCTCTTGAATGATTAATAATTATATGGTCACCTACCTCTTCTACATGATTGGGTTTAGCAAAATGCTCTTGTCTTATCTCAGTTAACCCACGTTTCATAAGTGTAGTATGGAGCATTCCTTTTGGAATACCAATCATATATCCAGCATCAAGAAGAAAGGTATGGAAACTCGCCTTGTCTGTTTCTGTCTTATTAGCATCAAATGCCACTTTATTAAAAGCCTCAGTCAAAGACTTTATTTTTGATTCTTCACTGGCAGTTGGTATTAATCCAAATAATTCATGTATTTCTTGACTACTGTAATTGGCTACGTCCAAATCCCAAGTCATGTTCTATATATGATGTATGGCTATTTTTTAATGCTTTTATCATAATTTACAATTTATAATATAGAACAACAGCCTTGGATTGTAGAATTGCTACGCCTTTCATCTATGAGCGATATTGAATCTTGCTGTTCGTCATCATCATTCCCAACATATTTTATTCCAGGATGATTATGAAAATCACACAAGTATTGTGTGTTAATAAAACTGACAACCGAATCAAAAGCATTTGAAACATCAGCATCACTACTGAAATCCACTTCAAATAGCAATACATTTTCATTTTTACATAGCTCCTCTAGCTCAGGATTAAATACTTTATTTTTATTTGTATTAGAAAAAATAGCAATTGGTATAACCTTATGGATAGAAGCTAACTGAATATTTTCTCGGGATACACTAATCCATTCACTAATTTGGTTAATTGTTTGACCTTTTTTATTATCAACAACAATAATTACCATAGCACAAGATGGAAAGTAAGAACGAATGATTGACAAATAATGATTATCACCAGAAGTATCTAATAAGTGAATTTTACATATCTTATTACCATCTAAATTACGAGATAAACTAAATAAATCAAGCCCAATAGTAGGCTGATAATTATCATATTGAGAATTTTCACCAGCAATACTCTTACAAATACGAGTTTTGCCTGACATCATGTCTCCGCAAACAATTATTTTGACTAAAACATTGTAAGGATATTTGTTCATTTCTTACAATATACTATAGATTATCCTCCACAAGAACTACACCCAGCTGAATTATTAACACTTGTAAACATTAGTGGCATTGTGCTTTGAGGACGCCGAACTGCCATTCCAAAAACTGCTTCTTTTGAATTTTGATAGACAGGTTTAATGTTGAATTTCATCTTCATTTTATACAGGCTATAGTTATTATAGTTATTATTTAACATTTTTAGCAGTTACAAGCACTATTTTGAACAATACTATATTTAGTATAGTAAGCTTGTGCTGCGGGAGTTGCAGCTAATGCTTTAGTATTTTGTCTGATAGTTCCACCTTTCTTTCTAAGAAGATAGCGCTGATAAGAATTATGTTTGATATCTACTCCAGCTGATTCTGTGTTGCCAGGACAAAGAGCTCCGGGTCTACATCTGGTCAAACTACGTTTAGTGCTATTTCCATGGGAAGGAACATTTCGTTGTGTCTGGTGTGGAACACTTCTATCACTACTTTGGTTCCAATTAACAAAACTATATTGAGCAATAGGATTATTTGTAGATGGACCAGAGAATGCACCCCTAACATTATAGGATGCTAAGCTATCCATATATTGTGAAGATGGAACACGTGATTGATTCTGAATTCTCCTCTGATTTGCGGCAATCCATTCTGTAGCTCCAAATGTATCGCTTATACCTCCAGTAGGACAAGTAACACACTGAACAACTGTAGGAATATAACCGCCATTACAGCTACAATCATTTGCTAGGAAAGACATATATAATCTGGAGACACAATAAAATTGACTTTTACTTTTGACATCCAAATAGTATTAGTCTTTTAAACATGACATCCATTCCAAAAAAAATCTTCCGCTGTGACCATTGCTTAAAGGTCTATAGGAGGAAAAGAGAATATGAGCTTCATCAAGGGATGTGTGAGCTACTGGGATTAACAAAAACAGAGCGTGATCTTGAGGCAGAGAAGGAACAAGATTGTTTGACAATGTCAGAAATGTCAAACATGATAAAAGTATTAGTGAAACAACAGACTGCTTTAAAAAAAGAAGTCTCTGTGTTACAAAAAGCCCTTTCGGGGATGAAGCAAAAAGTAGATGTATCTGAATATCTTCAAATAAATTGTAAACCTGACATTTGTTTGAAAGAATGGATTCAGAGATGCCTTGTATTTTCACAAGATGACTTTAATGACTTATATGAAAAGAAGTTGGACGATGTGTTGGAAAGTATGCTATTACGCAATATTCATAGTTTAGACAATGTTCCTATTAGATCATTCTCTAATAATGCCTCTTCCTGTTATTGTTTTATTGATGGTACATGGAGAAAGATGAACGATAATGATTGGCATTCAATGATAGGTTCTCTTCAAACTTCTTTACTCAATAAACTTAATGATATGACAGAAACCAACGCAAATCGTTTTAATGACGACAACTTTTCGATTAAATACAGTTCATGTGTTCAAAAGACTATGGACTGTATGCAAAAACTTCACACACGTTTGCGTGTGTCTTTAAACAAGCATGTAAAAATGAGACTAAATAATGTAACAAAATTTGAATATACTTTTAACTAATAAAGTAACAAATAAAGATTTTAGGCTTCGATGAAAGAAGGTTGTGAGGCGATACCACAAATGCCTGGACCAGTCTTAGTATCGTCTCTGCCAATCTTGACATATCCATTATCTCCCCACGTGGTTCCCCAGCTATTTTTAACCAACCAATATTTTTGTCCATTTTCTTGTCCGTACCCAACCACTAAAACACCATGGTCCAGGGAAGTGCCACAAGAAGCATCATTGATAATACCACTTTCATAGAACATAAAAACTTGATGGTCGGCCTCAATAGCTACAGAGATAGGTTGCTGAACAACAGCTTTCATAAGCTCAGCCTCATTATCGGGCTCAACATCCAAACACTCGCTGAACTGGGCAACAGTAGAACAATGTCCACACGACTCATCCTTTGCTTTGTATGGGTCTCCTACTTCCGAACACATTCCATTCTCAATTGCAAACTCAAATGCGCTATCCATTAGCCCACCTTCACAACCATGGTTTCCAAAAGAGTTGCTACAATCAACTAATTCTTGCTCAGATAAACTAGGCAAAGTATTATGTTTGATAAAGTAAGCTCCTTCCATGGCGCCAGTAGCAGAGAAACTCCAACAGCTTCCGCATTGCCCCTGGTTCTTAACAGGAGTAACAGCTCCCTTAATAGACCAATCAACTGAATCCGGGACACTTGTCAGACTTGAGACAAATGGCACACATTTTGTTTGTTCTTGAAGACCGAAATTAACATAACATCCAGCCTTCTTATGAACACCAAACTCAACAGGAGTCATGTCTCCATATTTGTTCATCTTCAATAACAATTGCTTGCTTGAGTGCTCCTTGATGTAATTGAAATTGTCCTTGAAAATTGCTAAACGAACCAAAAATTCATTAGCTGTCATATAGTCCTTTTCAAATTCCTTCATAAAAGACTTAAATTCATCCCAAAGGTCAGGCACCTCGACAAGTTGTTTGTTACAGAATCCTATATATGAGCAGCCATTTGCTTCCAAAAAGGTAGCTACATAAGACAGAATCTCAGGAACTGATGTGTTTACAGCTGCTCCACACAGTTGTCCATAAGACTTAGGCAATAAATCACACGCTTCATCTAACTTCTCAATTGTATAATCTTGAACCTTCTCACTCTGTATAACATCATCACTCAAAAACTCAATGACTTTAGTACACACCTCACATTTTAAATCGCCTGTACCTTTAGACTCACCTAGTAGTTTATATTTACGACATAATCCCAAGTCCTCACAATCTCTAGTAGGGTCAAACCAATGATTCGCGATTCCGTTTAGCCACAAAGGAACCTTCTGTTCCATAGTAGCATTACACTTTGCTCTTCCTTCTTCAGGAAGTGTATCACAAATAGTATCCTCAATCAAACGAAGGGTGTTTGACACCAACTTAGGGTCCTTTAAAGCTTCTTCTGCTCTTGAGAATACTGCTTCGCAAGTATCACATCCTTTAGACCCGCTAAGTTCAATTGTCTTCAATTCTAAAGGAGCAGCAAATGTGCTCACAGTTAGAGCGAAGAACAGAGTTCCAAAAGCAAACGCATTTCTTGAAATCACCATTGCTTTCTTATATGTTTAAAAGAATAAAACCTAAATCAGTTTGACTATAATCTTTAAGAAATAAAAATCCAGTAATATAGATGCGTAAGACGCGAAAACACACAGGTGGATTTCCTTCTAGTTTAAAGAAGAAAATGGCAAAAGCCACAGTAAAAAAAGCTATGAACAACAAAGTAAAAACAACTCGTTTAACAGGTAAAATAACGACGTTTACGAATAAAGCGAAACTGTCAAATGCTAAAACTAAATCTATATTTTCTAAAGGAAAAACTATGTTTCAAAAAGACTGGGATCCTCAAGTTACAAATGAAGATTGTCTACCATTTCATGTTTTTCTAGGAGCAGTATTATCTCGCGCGTGTTATGATCCTCCTTCTGTATTTGCTTTAGATATAGCTGATACTTATGACCATGTCTTTCTTGAAGAATGGTTAAGTGGGAGTAAAAGTTTATCGCAGCCATCTACTGAGTGTCGAATGGCAGGTAGGCAAAAAGCTTTTTCGTCTTATATGAAAACAAATCAGGCAGCTGAAAAAATCAATGCTGCTTTTATAGGAAATGAAACAAGAGTATTAGCTGTCCAGCAAAATAATAAACCAAATACAACAAATAAGATTTCACAATTACCCTCTAAGTTCTATTCTTACCAAAGTCTTGATGCGTCAAACAAAAATCGTCTACAAGAACAAGATAATTGGGCTTATATGTATATTCATACATCCGAAGACCTTAGTGTCTATCTTTTAGCTGATAAGTTAACCAATAGTATTTACGTGGTTTTTAGAGGAACAAGGTCTTTACAGAATGTTAAAAGTGACCTACAACCACACGCTCAAATATTATGTGATAATAGTACGGATAAAAAAGATCTAGAGGAAGTATTCAAGGGTGTTTACAAACTCCAAAATGAAGCTATACATTCAATTTATTATTCTAGTATCTGGCTCGCTGATAACTTCTTAAAAGCGACAAAGAAAAACCCAGTTCAAATATGGTCGTACGGTCATTCACTTGGTGGAGCTAGTGCTTCTCTTTTTACATATTTATGGGTCGGTATTCATGATGAACAGATAAAGGTTGGTAACCAAAAAGCAGATATTTTTATGCCTAATATTTATTGTTCAACATATGGAGCACCAAAAGTTTTTAACCAAGTACTAAATAAGCATTTTGAAATTCTAATGAAAAAAGGACGTATTCAATACATTAGATATGTAACAGAAGGTGATGTAATTACAAGTTTGCCTCCAGAAGCAGATATTAAGAAAGGTGTATTGAACTTCACTCTTGTTCATCCAGGTAAAAATCTTGTTTCAGCTGTTACAGTCAAACGAAAAGAACGTCAAAGTAATTATTCTTTACTGAAATGTATTAATCCATTATCACAACTAAAAGGAACGTCCCATTTAATTGGAACAATGATTAAGCGTGACCGTTCGAAATTAAAACCAGTTTCAATGAACTATGAGAAACCTCTTCGCTGTACGACAATTAATTATAATCCTAAGATGGACATTAATCCTAACGCACATGGTATCCAAGCACGTATTGAGTATATGTTTGTATTAAGCAACTTCAAAACAGGTTCCGAATTAGATACAGCTAGTTCCGTAAAACAGAAGATAGTAGGTAAGAGTCAAAGCTCATTAATGAAAATATTTTATAGCGTCCCAAATAAACTTGATATATATGGTCATTTATTTGATATTAAAAACCTTAGTGAAGCCAATTCTAATAATGACAACAAGGTTGTCTCATATGAAAAGTTTGTTTCTTTGATTGGACAACCTCTCTTAAAGAGCAAAAATAATACTAAGACAATCCTACAAAACAAATTAGATGGTAATGAAGCAGTCAAACCAAGTTCTATATCAACTGTAGAACATCTTGACAATAATACTCCTATTTCTAAAACCAATAAAGTAGTTGCAAATGTTAAAGCAGGAAAAGCGTTTGACCAATTAACTTGTCGTCAAATTATGAATTAAATTATTAAATCACAAAAATAGAAATATGACTATTATTGTGTTTTCTAATCTACCAACATTTTACAAATACTTTGTTTTAAACTCACTAGGAGTCATGAGAGGTATGTCTATTTTACGTGCTTGTTCTGCCTTACCTGTATCTTCTGAAATATCTTTTACAATAACAACAAATGTATTTTTGCTAACACTGCTTGCTATCTCTCCTCCAAGTTCTTCTATCTTGTTCTGGAGCTGCTTATCACGGAAGCCAGTTATTACAACCTTCTTACCAGATAATATATGTCCAGTCTCCTTTTTATCAGCTAACTTAAATGTGAGTTTGTTTGACAACTTAGATTCCTCCAAGAAGCTCATAAACTCTGCGATGTTTGACACAAACTCTTCAGCAGATTTCTTAGACATTCCCTTCAACTTAGCAACTTTCTCTATCTTAGCCGAATCAGACTCAGTGCTTGTAAGAATATCAGGATAATTACTAAGAATTGATACAAATCGCTTTTCTCCAAATCCACGTCCAAACACGTTTGTCGCTGTCATTAAATTCGCCAGTTCTGCTTTCTCGAGTGATTCTTTTATGTTCTTGAATGCTGTCTCACCAGTCTTCTTTCCAAGAATCTTTTGTAGTTCAGCCTCGGAAGCATGAATAATTTTCGGAAGTGTTGTCAAACCAGAAGTAACTAACTTGGTGACATTACCTGGTCCCATACCTGCAGTTTCAAGATGCTTGAAGAACAAGGTAATAGTTTTTATAACCACTGTCTCATCTTGAGATTTGTTCTCTAGGACCGCATCAACATGTGTTTCATTCCATTTCCAAGGCACATCAGGCATCATTGGCTGTTC
>Ga0102945_1000077_pt1 | contig 35425 bp, 74 predicted proteins | sample SalPonred_H2O_MG_FD_78207 | JGI IMG/M metagenome (GOLD analysis project Ga0102945, IMG submission 78207) | Salt pond water microbial communities from South San Francisco under conditions of wetland restoration - Salt Pond MetaG R2_restored_H2O_MG ...
AAGAAGATATTTTAAGAAGTATAATCGACAAACTAGAATGAGAAATGGGGATTCCATTGAACCCCCATTTCTATTAATCCTTGTCCGACAATTTCTGTGCTTCTGAACGTGCCTCTTCTACTGTATCAAATACTGATACTTCTACTTTTTCATCATTGACAACATTAAAGGCCGGGTTTGGTCTTTTGGTTAATTTTGTCACTGAAAATTTTGTTTTTGGCGTTGCAATACCCATTACAACATCAGATATGTCTTTTCTCCACACATCATAATTACCAAAATTCTCTAAGTGGTGTCTTCCAGAAACCTGGAAAGATGATTTGTTAGTTTTAGTTGCTTTCATTTTTATTTAAGATTAAAGGTTACGTATTTATTTAATTACATCTGCATCAGGTGTCATCTTATTGACTCTTCTCTCGTGTCTCCCACCTTCAAATTCTGTAGATATAAAACTATCAACGATGAGTTTTGCCATGTCCGTTGTTATGAACCTTGATGCAAGTGATATACAATTTGCATCATTGTGTTTTCTTGCAAGTTCTGCAAGGTCTTTGTTCCATGCAATTGCACAACGTATGTTAGGATACTTGTTGGCAGTCATAGAAACTCCATTTGATGAACCACATATTAGTACACCATAATCAAACTCATTGATTTCTTTACACAATGGGTGTACGAAATCCGGATAATCACAAGAATCATCAGTAGTGGGTCCGAAATCAACGATCTCGATTTCCTTATTCTCCAAATGTTCTTTGATCAACTTTCTGAGTTGATGCCCTGCATGGTCGGATGTAATTGCTATTTTCATATTCATTATATGGTCGGAAAGTGAAATGTTTAATATTTTTTGAATTTTATTTTTATTGAATAAACTTTGGTGGCATAGGAATTGTATAAGATATATAAATATAATACAAAATATGAAAAGAGTTATTTTATCACTTATGGTTCTATTGATCATTTCCGGATGTTCAAGATATAATTATACATACGAGTATGGCGACCCCATATATGATGAGGATTATATACCAACTGAACCAATCGTTACAACTGATCCATCCTTATACGTAATTACTTATAGACTTGAGACAAGACCATGGCAGAATCCGTGGGGCTCGATGTGGTATTATGATACCCCATATTTTGGGTATAATTATTATAACACTATGTGGGGATATAATTATAATTGGTGTTATAGTGGATGGAATCCTTATATGGTGAATCATAACCCTTACTGGAATCCATATGGACATCATTGGAACTCCCTATATAACAACTATTGGAATTACTCAACAAATTATTACTGGCAGAATTATTGGATGCATAGACCACCGCCCATATGGTATGCACATCGATCAAATATGGGTTGGTTCAGAACAAGTAGGTATTTTAAAAACAATCGTTCGACATTGAATATGGGGTTGAACAGGATAGACCGAAAGGTTAAAGTTCCGGACTCAGATCCACCAACAAGGAATACTGAAACAATAATTAGGAGAGATAATAGTAATCATCAAAGGGTCCCAAGTAAATCCCCGGTGAGATCGGTACGACCTAGTAATCCAAATACACCACCAAGGCAATATAATGTACCACAGAGACAACCAAATCCCAAACCTACCCGATATACCCGCCCAAGGCAATATAATGTACCACAGAGACAGTCAAGACCCCAACCTACGAGACCGGTCCGTCCAAGTACACCAAATAGATATAATAAACCAACAAGGAATTATACACCAAATAGGGGCACCAAACCTATAATTAAAAAGTCAATACCAAGATCAAATGAGAATACCCGAAAGTATAAGAGATGAATGGGGGGATATACGTTCGCTCATAATACATTCCCAATCATATGAATTGGCGGTTATTTTGAGGGATTGGATAAAACGCTATGATGGAACATCTGAATGGTATTTAATGGGAGATAAATTGGCAACCGACCTATTAAATGATAATATAAATAATAGTCTATCCCAAAAAAATAAGGATGAAATAGTCAAACTCATAAAACATATAAATAGACCACAAAGGAGAAGGGAATTTTTAGATGACTTACTCAGTGATTGAAAAGTCTTTTTTATACCTTGCAACTGCAAGGTCTTTTGCCTTGGCTTCTATTTCACAGTCAAATTCATATTCATTCAAGTATGGAATTTCCTCATAGATAAAATCGGCATGAGCAGTTTCCCTAACGCCCTCCGATTCCAATAGTCTTGATGAACTCATATGTGTCATTGGTTTCACTCTCCAAGTAGAGAGTGCAAGTTCAAGTGCCTCTTTCTGTGTTTGATCCTTCGGTCCATAGTGGTAATGGTGAAAGTCAAAAACAATGGGTATATTCAATTTTAGATGAACCATTTCATGTAACATTTTAACTGAATACTGTCCCAACTTATCGTCATTTTCAACAGTAAGCCTTCTTTGTGTTGATTCCGATAAAAGTGGGAAGTTCTTACAAAAACGTTCAGATGCTTCCCAAACATTCGGCTTGGTCGTGTTCAGATGTATATTTACCCCATAATATGGTGTTTGGTCAAGACCCATCAAGTCCAAAACATTAGAAGTAAAGTCCAATTCATGTATTGTTTTTTCAACAACACGGGGATTATCACTACCAAGTACGTTAAATGGTCCCGGGTGATAACCACACCTAAGATCATTATCCTTGACCACATTTCCTATCTCCATAAGTAACGAAGATATTTCTTCGAAATTGGGGAGGTCTTCAATATTGCACTCGGTCAGCCATGGGAACGAATCAGAACTCAATCGGTAAACACGTATATCATTACGCACATTCCATTGTAATACTTTTATAGTATCTTTGAGGTTCAGTATCATTAACTCCGAAACATACTCCAACCCTCTTTCAAGGAATGTCTTCTTTATCATTCCACGATTTACTTTAACGTGGTTGTTTTTTTTAAGACCTTCATTTATAGATAGGTTGATGCAACAATATCCTAATTCATTCATTCTACAAATATAGTAAATTTTATTTTTATGACCTAAGTACTACAATACCCATTGTCTTTAAGTTCTTGTTCAGATGGATATCCTAATAATTTATCACATATCTCGCAACACCTAACAACAGTTTTCAATTTATTGTCAAATTTAAGAATTGGTACGTGGTCACACGCAGATTGGATTTCCCCCAATTCTGTTTTGAGAGTATCAATTTCAGAGATTATTTCCTTTGCTCTATTGTTTTCCATTTGATTTATTCTTCGAAAATACTAGAAAGTACTTGATCCCTTTCAACCTTTTTGGCCAAAGAGGGAGAATATTCTTTTATGAATTTCCCAAGAGATAGGTGTGAAATTGTAACACTCTTTTCCTTCCCACTTGATATGAGTTTTATCCGAGCAGTTTTTTCATTCATTTTTTCAATAATCGGAACGGTACCAACATCGAATGGGTATGGTATATGTGTCAGATGAATAATTCCTTTACCTTCTGTGAATTCTGGGTCGATTATTACCTCATCACCGGCTTTATACAATTTGGTTACATTATTAGTGTAAATCAAATCTTGAAGAATATTCTTCAATTCGTGCATTTCTTTCTTTTTGGAATTCCTTTCCAATCTAACTTTATCGTATATTGCTTTTTTTTCTCTGAGTTTCGATTCTAGTTCTTCGAACTCTTTTTTGACATTCCCCAAAGATTCATATACTTCTTTAAAATCCATTATCTTTTATTTAAGGTTACAAATTTACAAAAAAATTACGAGAGTATTGACCTCAGTTTTAAGTGTCGTTTAATATTCTTGGCATCCGGGTCGGAATCTATCCACTTATCAATTCGTTTTTTTAATTCCTTTTTACGTTCTTCAACACTATGTCTAGTTGAGATCATTATATTGCCCCAGCGGAGCATATCGACAGCATCATCTGTCATAATTTTTGAAATTTCATCATAACCCGGACCGAGTTCACGAATTTTCTTTCTGAATTTTTTAATGGACTTCTTCTTCTCTCTTTTCTCCGCACGAGAAGAACTTATGGGTTCAGTTTCCGGCGGCATATGGTGCAATTCGTTATACCTCATTGATTCTGTTCCTTTAAAATGTTATCTATGAATTTTTTTCGTAATTCTTTTTTGGTTAAAGCACTACCCGCCACAATATCTAACCATACACCTGAACCTTTTTCATTCACGACCTTTACGTGGCTTAGTGCTTCGCTTTCGGGGAACATATAATATTCTTTATCTATAACCAAATAAAGTTTGTTCGGTTTTATTGATTGCGAAGTTAGGTAAATGGTATTCACTGTACAAAATGCTACCTCATCCCCAATTGATATATTTTTGTTTTTTTTCATTTTAAAGTGCTAATATATAGAATATATACTAAAAATCAAAATAATGACATGAATAAAATTTCTATGAGATATATCAAACACTTTGAAGATGTTCAAGATGAACTGCAAGATGAGGTTCAAGATGAACTGCAAGATGAGGTTCAAGATGATGCACAATCTGATAATGGGGAATTGACTGGGCTTATAGATGCACTCAGAACCGCCATGGACCAATGCATAAAAACATCAGATGAGTGTAGTGAAATGGAAGATGTGGACTGTGATAGGTTCATAGAAGCATCTAAAGTAACAGAAGCAACCCTTTGGTGTGTTGAGAATGAGTCAAAACATTGGCCAGACCTTGTTCCATTTTGTTATAAAGTTGTCATATCAACACTTGATTATTCATTTGAAGAAGATGTGAAATCATGCCAAGAGGCGTTAGATGCCCTTAGACTCGAATGTGAAGAAGTTATTGATGGTGATGTATAATGTTCATCGACTATGTTCTCATATTCATGTTTCAGGTCGCATTTAACATTCTTAAAGTTTATGAGATAAAATTTGCATATGAAGACAATACACGCAAATTGGTAATAAATTCATTGATAATGAATTCATTGACAATGTTATCTTTCTATTTTACAATGAATTTAATGTTATCCGGAGATTGGGTGGTTTTCGCTGTTTTTATATTTGGTGGTGCTTTAGGTAAATGGATAGCAACAACCAATGCAAAGATTATTCTTAGAAGTGCTAGTATGTGGTTTATCCAACGATTAAAAAAGTGAATCTATTTCCTTTACATTCTCACGTTTGGACACCAATATAATATTATCTGATACTTGGAGGCGTTGGGTTGGGCCAGGTATTATAGCCTCACCTGACCTGGTAATACCTATAATGTGTGCAGGAATTCTCATATTCCGAATTGTTTTATTGAGTAATTTACTATTAGGTGGTATGGTATATTCCAATACTTCTACATCCACACCATGTAATGTTGCCTGTGATACAATATTTCCATTCCGTATGTGTTTATAAATACTATCAGCAGCAAGCATCTTTTCATTTATAAGTGTGTCAATTCCAATATTCTGTGAAAGGTGTATCAATGATGTATTACTTACCATTGCAATTGTTTTCTTAACACCGGTCTTTTTGGCAAGCAAACAAGATATTATATTCTTTTCTGTATTATCTTCAAGAGATACTATACAATCATAATCATTGAGGTTTTCATCATCAATAACTTCTTGACTGAAAGGTGAATTTATAACAAGGCATTTACTGAATTTGTCTGCGAATTCTTGGCACTTGGTTGCATCTTTATCAAATACGATTATGTTTGATGCTTTTAATATCCCTACCAGTTGTTCAGTTATGGCACTAATTCCGTTGATTATTATGTTTCTATGGTTTATGTGTTTTTTGCCACATATCTTTTCAACCCTTTTAATATTATCATCTTTTGATAGGAAATAAATGTGATCGCCTTCCATAAGAGTTTCTTCCTCTGATGGGAGAATTGTTCTGTCGCCTCTTAAAGCCGCCACGAAAGACATCTCATCATACTTTATTTCTTTTATTTCTTTACCTATCAAACAACTATATTTAGTTAAGTTCAAACCAAGTAACTTGAAAACCCCCTCATCAAATTCAAATGAGTCGGTAACATCACCCGTAAGAAGTCTTTTTATCTCATCTGCTGCTAATTCACTTGTGGTAACCACATCATCAATTCCTAAATCTATCTCGGAATAATTGTCTGATTTTATTCTTGATATTGTTTTTTCCACACCAAGTTTCTTCGATACCATCGATGTGAGTAAGTTATTCTCATCCGAGTTTGTACAAGATATTATAAGGTCTGTTTTATCAACATTTGCAGACTTCAATGTTTTTGGGCAAGATGATTTACCAATTATACATTGCACATCATAATGTGATGATATGTAGTTTAATTTCTCTGAGTCAATATCAACAACTGTGATATTGTGCCCATCATTTGAAAGTAAATCAGTTAGGTGTTGTCCTACTTCACCTGACCCTGCAATGATTATATTCATATAGCCTTATATATTATTTAACCATTGCAAAGTCTATTATATTTCAGAAAATATTTCGAAATTTCCGTTTTCTTGTATAACGGTATGCATTTGTATTATTGTACTTATAGTTCCACCCATCTCTTGCCTCATTTTTAATAACTATGATTGCACCAATAAGATTTATGATAATAGATACTAAGAAACTCAATACCAATTGGTTTGGTTGTAATTTCACTTCAAGGTAATCGAAATCTGAGAATTCTTTCCGGGAAAAATTCTTATTCAATTCACCGTGTGCATAATCAACAATACTACTCATGTTAAGTCGTTCTTGATCCATTACATAATCACGTATATGGATTTTGAAATCTTCTCTCTCACTCCAAGAAAAGACCTTACACCATGTCGGTTTATGGTCATCATCAATATTCATTGAAATGATTACTTCGTTCTTATTTCCACCTTTCCAGTAGGCTTCTTGTAAAGCAGCCGTTTGCATACTCGGTTGGTTCTGCCACACGAGAATGAATACCTTAAGTTGTTTAGTGTTGCCGAGGTTTCCATTTAGTATCTGTAGTTTATGTTCTGCCTTTGTGTCTTTGTATCCAAGTAAGTTCCGTTGATAGAAACGTGATCGGCCGGATGGTTCAGGGTATTCAAATAGTTTATATTCTGAAACATCAATACTATCCACCTCAGGGAAATTGAACACATTTTTAACTGCTTGGGTTTTATTTTCGTATGTGTGAACAGTAGAGATACATTCATAATCTTCCATTTTACGATTCCATGTAGTGTAATACATATCACCATCATCAGTATAATAATCACGGTGCATATCCTTAAATGAAGAATTTCCCATTTTTCTTTTAAGTCGAATATATTCTGCTTCTGAAATATTATAACGGTTTCCGAGATGATCCACTTTCACCCAGTATTCAGAATGGTATTCACGATATGAACAATCATAATATGTTGTTTGACAATTGTTCCCCTCGGCATCACAACAACATGTTTCAGAACAGGTTTGTTCAATCCACTCATCCCAATCTTCATAATATTCTACTCTCTCAAACCGAGTTCCCCAATACTCATAATCCTTCGTTAGATTTGCAGTTGCCACCCACTTGAAACATGCACCGGTCAATAGGGATGCAACAAGCAATAATGCAATTTCCCACCAAAGAACCTCATTCTTGAAGAATAAGAATAAAATTATAGTTGTGATTGTTGTTACAATGAATGCGGCTATTAATACTTCGAACATTTGCTTTTATTTTTTGTGTTTGTTGAACAAAGATAACGAAAAAATCCCAACCATTTGTTGGGATTTGAATAATTTTTATTCTAATATTTTAGAACAGTGGCGGATTAATATATTTATCTTTTGTATCAATTAATGTCTATGGTTAAAGGTTACCTGAATAATTGATGAGATTGAGCATTTGATTACAAATCTTTAAAGTTGATTTCCCATACACACTCATATTCAATTAGTTATGAGTTATTAGATATATAACATAGTTATAAACAATAAAAATTATTCACCATTTAAGCGTTTCACATATTCTCGTTCTTCTTCTATCCATGTTATTAAAGAAGATTTTAATCTTTCCGAAATTTCATATTCTTTTTCTGTTTCTTTAATTCCAGTTTCTAAAATTTCAATAAATTCTTCTAAATAATCTTCTTTAATTGGTAAAACTTCTTTTGCCATAATTTTTACATGTTTATAACAGCAAATATAAAACATTGCTGTTGTGATTTTTTACTTATACGTTTATTTTCAAGTTTTGTTACATTTTACTTCTGTGTTGCAACGTTTCATATTTGCAAACGTTATAATTAATGATGTATATCGTTTATATTAATCTTTATCGGTTCTCTACATTTTTCACATTTACTAATTTCAATTAGTGGTTCTACAACATCACTAACAATAACACCAGATAAACTGAATTTTTTCAGTTCTTCTATGGTTGGTGTTTTTAATTTTACTTCTTTACCACTTGGTAATTTCATATCTTTTAATTTAAGTTAAAAACTCAGTTTATCTATATCCGTTAGCGGTAATACTCTACTACCTTACAATCTACTTTCATCCACCTATTTTGTTCTTTTCTTAAATGTGGTTTAACTAAAAAATAGTCTTGTGTTTCTCCAACTACTTCACCATACTCTTTTTCATCTGTATCGTTATTGGCGTGTTCTACTAATGCAAAACTATTTTTTACGAAACACGTACTACCGCTAACAACAGGTATAGAGCATTGCTCGTTTTCTGTCTTTTTGCTATCTGTATTCATATTTTTAAAGTTGTTTAATGTTAATTAATTTCGTGCTGTAAGGTCGCAACGACACCATACCATAAACGTTATAGTCAATTTTCACCGAACTTATCAATACACATTTCGTATTCTTCATCAGTGATTTCAATTAACTTATGTGAGTCAAAATATTTATAACATCTTAAATCTTTACAAATATTATCAAATTCACTTCCTTCACTGCTATCAAATTGTTCAGTCATAAAAACATCATCTATGAATGTTTCATAGTCCAAGTTATGTCTTTTACAATAGATATAACTTGCTTCTATTATCATTAAGTTTTTATGACTTCTCTTTAACTTTCTCATTTTATAAATATTTTAATTTTAAAAACTGACTATAACAAGGTGTATATGTAATGGTAGTTTTGTCTACAATTTCAACATCAGTGGTTTCTATCAAGTTTATCGGTTAATCAAACTTTCTACCATTTTATCCACCACTACATATACACGCAACCGTTGTAGGTAATAAGCCTACTCATCATAGAACTTCTTACCACACATACATTGTAATGTTTCAAAGAACTTATCTCTAAACCATTCGCTTTTGTGTCTTCCGCAATCAGGGCATTTATCCTTACCATGTTGCTTTATTTCTTGGTTACGTACTTCTTTTCTAAGTCTGATGGAAGCCCTTATAAATCTTTGCATTCCCATATTTGTAAATTTAATTTTTGTTTTTTAATTCCGTAGGCTTACATACCTACAACAAAACCTATAATTAACCCTATCGGGTCGCTTCGCTTAATTATAGCCAAACCGTTATAAAATATTATATCATTTCAACTTTAGTTAAATCATCGAAAAATACTTCTTCTAATGTAAGTTCATCTATAAAAGAATCACCTCTCAATTCTTTCAATACTTTATCACTTATCACAACTAAGTCGTTTTGTTCTGGTGAGTCCATCATAAGTATTCCTTCATTGAGAACACCACATAAGTATTTTTCACCATCTGTAAATTTCCAATATTTCATTTTAATAACGTTTTATAACAAGGTATATGTGAAATACCTCATAAGGTTTCTATAAATTTAAAGTTCTGTGGTCAGGTACTTCACATATACCCAACCGTTATAAACAATAAAAATTATTAAATTGGGTTTTGTACATTATCTTTAATCCATTTGTTGCACCAATCCAATAACTCCTTTGAATATATACCTTTTTGTGTATCTAAGTGGAATGCTTTTATAAAAGTAATCACTTCATCAAGCGTGTATGTTTTATCGTCCATAATTTTTAAAGTTTATAACAAAGTATAAAAACCATTTTATTAGTGGTTCTAATCAACTTTGTTGGGTTATTATTTAATTTATCTTTTCAATTAAGTTTAGTTTCAAACGGTTCTTATCCAAACCGTTATAAGTAATAAATTTAATCTTTAAATATGTATGGTGTTTTTTCTTCTGTTTCTATACAAGTTCCAGTCATACCATCATAAAAATCCAATTTACCACAATTTTTACATCTCCTTTTCAATCTTTCTTGATAACTACCTACCATACCAATATGTTTCCATTTTGAAAATTTATGAAAACCAAAAAAACACCATATATCTTTCATAATAAAATTAAATTTAAATACTTATAACAAGGTGTATATGTAATGATTTTTATCACATTTAATAAACCTTGTCTGTTAATAACTATATTCATATTCTTTTAATAAAGTTCAGTGTAAATCACTACATATGCACCCAACCGTTATGTGTCATTAATACGACTCCCTAACTCTGAAAATGTTTACCATCGGATATTTATCTACAAAACCATCTTCTTTAGATACAACACATTCCATCTTTAGTGTATGCGTTTTTAACATTTTCATACACAATCGCTTTACTTTGACTTAATAAGCGAATTTCAATTTTCATAATTCTAAATTTAACGGCACAGAACAAGATATATATGTTATACGCCAATGAAGTGTCGTACTTAGTTTTAAAGTTTGTGGTAAGGCGTATAACACATATACCCAACCGTTGGCATTCATTTTGCCCCATCCCTGTAACTATTCAACCAAGAGTCTGTCTTGTTTTTCAATCGGTAGAAAATTTCTCCGCTTTCAACATCTTCGTGAACCTTCTTGCCTGTAAGTTTTTCAACTAAATCCTTATCGTCATCAGTCATAAATCCGCTTTTGCCAGTTCCCTGTTCCTTCATTGGAGTATTAAGTAGAAAACTTACTATATCTTTCCTTGCTGAGTTCAGCATTCTCCTACCCATGTGCTTTTGCGGGTCATTTTCTAAGTATTCTTTTGGTAATTTTTCAAGTGCTATATCCATTGCTAAAAACGAAATGCCAACAATAAATAAAATGAATAGCGCAGGTTGGCGTTCTGCTTCTAATCATCGTTTGTTCGTGCGCTACTGCATTTTATTAGAGCCGTTAGTTGCAAGCGTGTTCGGGGTTCTTGCAATTTCCTTTATGCGTTAAGCCGCCACCGTAACCTCGTTTCACCCAAACATATTCACATTTATCTATTGTCAGTATTGTAATTCCAGCACTAAATTCACTTTCTACAGTGTCTTTCTGTACTCGGCTACTATCAACTGTACAGGCTGTAAAAACGCCAGCAACTAACAAAGTATAAAGTGCATAGCTTAATTTCGTTCTTAAATTTTTCACCTGTTCTATTTTTAAAGTTTATTATTAATTCAATGTTTCGTGCTGTTTAGGTCGCTACGCACCTTATACGAGCCGTTAGCGGTAATTTTGAAACACACTAACCAACTTTACATCCATATCAACATTTTTACCTTTATATCTATTATACGGTATTGATACAGTTATCTTCTTATCTTTTCTAATGTTCCATAAAAAAGAATTTCTATTACCCCAACATATTATAGTAAAAGAGCTATCTGATTGAAATGATATACTTTTTTCAGTATAATAACCATCAAGATTTTCAATAATAAATGATGTTTCTGAAACTTTTTCCATTTTATCCACATTATCAATTAGAAATTCTTTTTGAGACGTTTCAGATTGACAAGAAGAAAAAACTACCGCTAACATCGCATATACGACAATAGCTACTACTCTGTTAATTTTAAGCTTTTTCATTCTGTGTAGTTTTTCATAATTTTATTTTTTTAATTGTTAAACAAAAAATAATACATATTTATAACAACAAATATAAGCAATTATTTTCTAATAGACCAATAAATGTTGTATTAATTTTGAATTTTTTATCTCTTAACTAACTTATCTCTAATAACTGCTTATATTTGCAACCGTTAGGCTTCATTTGCCCACGCACACAAACTCATAACTTTCCCCATTTCACTTTCTGGTATAGCCTCCCTATAATACCGTAGATAAAAAACACACAAACTATTTGTTATCATTCCATTTCCAAGTAAATAATCTTTGTTTCCAGAATGTTCACCACAGTCTACGGTATGCCACCCTTTCCAACCACCACCTTCTCTAAAGTTTCCATTACTTTCCAAATTGCTGTAGTCTGCTGTTCCGCTTTTTGCATTACTAAAACACATTTCTACTGTTTTAGTAATTTCATCGTCAATCGGTTCTTTACTTCTTTGTTCTACTTTAGGTTCAATATAAAGCAAAAATCTGCTGTTGTCTATTCTATGCATCTCTTTAATTATTTATCCCACCGCACAAAACGAAAGCCTAACAATATATAAAAATAATAGGCGAGTTTCTCCTTGTAGGTTGTTTATAATCATTTATTTAACTTTATTCTTTATAAAATTTACTTACCTATCCAGTCTTGTAAGCGTTCAATTCTCTTTAGCCACCTATCTCGCTCATAGACATTGCTGCCTACTGCGTATATGAATTTAATTCCTTCTTGCTCTAATAGCATCTTTTTTCTAAGGTCATACTTTAGTGCTTTTTTGCAGCAAATATCTATGAGCCTTCTCGCAATCCAATTTTTCATATTCGTAAATTTTACTTCGTTTATCATTATCCGTTGTGCGCAATACTACTCACGCCAAAAGTCTTTACTTTTTACATATTCAACATTTCCACCTACACGTTCAACGTATTTAAGGTGGGCATCCGCTATCTTACTTTTGTCTCCATTCGCTAATATGTCAATGATATGCCACATTTCTTCAATGGTTTCGTAAACATCTCCTAAGTTTTCAATCATTTCAGGAAATCGTTCATTTGAAATTAAGTTATTGTCTTTATCTGTTATATGTCTATATGAACCTGCCATAATGTACTGCGCACAACATTGTATATAAATCAGTGGCGTTGTACGTCTTTTTAACCACTTTTAGCTGTTTAATTTAGTTTAAGCGTGTCGGCAATCTAGCAGCTATAAATCGCCACCGCTTCATGTACAAACCGTTATGTGTAATTTTACTTACCTTTCAACTTATTAAATTCATCATTGTTGAGTTCTGGTCTTTCTTCTGATACAACTTTTGTTAAATCTTCATTATTAAAAATAAATCTTCGAAGGATCATTTGTAATGATTTATCTTGTATTTCATTCAATAAATTAGATAAAAGAATTTCATCTTTACTATTGTATTTAAAAATTTCAAATTTCTTAATTCTTTCCATGTTTTTAATAATTTATTTAATATATATATATATATATATTTATTTTTAATAATGAAAACTACACATAACAAGGTGTATATGTAATGTGAGTTTCTGTGATATATTCAACATTATACTTCTAATTAAGTTCACCGGTTAAGTCAAATTTAGTGGTTCTAATCTCACACTACATATACACCAACCGTTATGTGTAATGCTAAAAATCCGTTTCCCAAAAATAATCATCATTATGTCGGTAGGTGTTTTTAACCTTATTACCATTTTCAAAAGTCACTTCAATTGTTCTTTTAGTTTTGTTCGTAATCATTCCTTTTCCGTTTCGGTTGTTTTCTACTTTGTCACCGATTTTTACTTCTTGAATTGTTTTTGTCCAAGCCATTTTATTTAAGTTTGTGAGAAGCACTACACATAACAGCGTATATAGCTTATAGTGGCTTCTCGGTTAATATTAATTTTGTTTCATTCTATTTACTTCTGTGCTTTACGAATGGTATGTGCTGTTTATCCACCACAAGCCATATACGCAAACCGTTGTGGTGCATTAACAGCTACCATCACAAGGTCGCCAATCACAGGTTTCACATTCACAGGGAGAATAATAGCAACTCTCATAAGCATCTCCACCTACTGTATCATTACCACAGCCAGGGCATTCTCCATCTATTTCTTCAGGTTTATATTCGCTTGGACTACAACACATAATAAAATAACGCACCACCACACAGTATAAAATCAAGCGGGGTTGTAGTGTCTTTTTGACCGCTTCGGCTGTTTAAGTTAGTTTTAGCTATCGGAAAGTGTTTGCAGTTCATTCCCCGTTAGCTTTTATACTCGGCACGTTAGCGGTAATGCTTGTTACCTATTATTTCAATGTGTTCTTTCATATTATCTAAGGCACAATCAATACCATCTATGTAAACTTTATTAGTGTGCCATATTTTTCCACTTTCTTTCATCTCATCAGCTTTTTTAAGTAGCTTATCTTGGTAAGCACTACCACTAACACTAAATAAAACCAAAAGCTTATCATATAGCTTCTGTCCAACTTTATCGCTTATTGTAAAGTCCTCGCATAATTTCCTAAGTTCTGTTTTTATATCGCTTCAGTTTTTATTATTTACGTTATGTCTCGTTTAATAAACTTGTCAATTTCTTTAAAAACTAACCCTTGAAATGCTCTATCTTTTGTTGTCCACTCACACCTATATTCATCAAAATACACTGTATATTCTATTTCATCACCTTTACTACTTCCGTGATAACCAAAACTAGTCCTAGTTTCTGTTTTTGGTTTCCAGTTTGCCTTTAGTTCTGATAAAAAACGAGGCATAACATCAGCTATATGTAATGCCTTATCATTATCCTTTATGTTCTCTTCTTTATTCATAATTTTGTTTTTACTTGTTAGTGTAGTTATTTATTCAATGTCGGCACTACACATAACAAGGTGTATATGTAATGTGAGGTTTTTCTTTTTATTATACGTTATTTATCTTAATAAGTTTCATCGGTTAAGTCATCTTTAATGTTTTCAACTAATTCAGTTTTTATTGGTGATGAAGTTCCATCATCCATTATAATATAGGTAATTCTAATTTTTTTCCAAAAATACCACTTACCGCCAAGTTTAAGTGGTAATATTGGTCTTAATATTTTAAACCATTTATGTTCACTAAAATCTATTTTTTTTTTCATAGGTAAAATTAGTTTAATACATCTTATGGAAAAAGAATATCGTCATTTTTTCTTTTTCTTTTTCTTTTTCTTTTTTACTTTCTCTGCTTTATTAATTTCAGACTCAAATTGAAATTCACTGCCAACTTGTGCATCTGATGCAAGGTATCCATTATGTTTGCGATATATTACTATTGTGCCACCAATTTCAATTAATCTATAAACCCAATTGAATCCAACAGTAGACTGGTGCGCTTTACATTCGATAATTTGACATTCTTTTCCTCTAAAAGTAACTTTATCACCATATTTGAATTTTGGAGTATTTGAACTTATCCAATTATCCTTTTTGATTTTATCCAACTCGAATTGAAGTCGATCTATTCTACTCACCAAATGATCAATTGATTGAGTAGGTGGTTCTTTATCCAATGGTTTATTTGATGGTGATTGCATCCAGTTGAAAAACCTGCTATCAATAATTATATCACATGTCCAATTTCTCACTTTTTTTGAAAAAAGAAGTGAGAAAGCAAAGAAGGTTATAATAACCAATGATGTATAGTAAGCGTGTAGTAAAAATTCTTGCATTGTTTTATTTTTTGCTTATTTATTAAGTACGTCCATACATTTTTTTCAGTTTTTAAATGATACACACGGCATTGTTCTTCCAGCTATAATACTTTTCATTCCTTGAATCTTATGTGCATCATCCCAAGCCTGTTTCCATTCATCACCAAACAATGCCTTAAAGCCTTTTAATAAAGTTTCGTCAGAGTAAGCACAGTTTATAACACCGTGTATAGATAATTGCTCGTTTATCCATTCTTGATCATTCATTACAAAGTCCTTTACATTACCTGTGACAGAGTGCAATATCTCAGTTAATTGTCTTCTTGTTAATTCTATCTTTTCTTCCATTTCTATTTATTTAATTAAGTTAATATTCACGCAACGTGCCATGCCCAAACCGTTATATGACGTTACTCCAAAGATTCAAACCAATCAACAGAACTATTTGTCTTGTCGTGAACTATGTAGAAATCTCTGTCTTTTTTATTTATTTTATAAACGTCTTTCTTGTCCGTTGATTTTCTTGGCATTTTATAAAGGTCATAATTTGATATATTACTCTCTGTTAATCTTACCCCTTTAATTGATATGGCTTGCATACCACCAAAAATATCACAGTTTTTTATTTTTATTTTTCCCATAACAATAACTTAGAATAGTGATAGGTCGGACTCTATACCGGTTTTATATGTTTCTTTACCCTCCTTAACTTCAATGATCTGGAGGCAAAAGTCATCACCTGGTCTAACTTCACCTTCACAATGACCAATCAATCGATCACCCAACATAAACATATTCCTATTCATAAATGTTGATACAAATACTGTGTGTTCTTGGTGAAAGGATATCAGTTTCTTTTGCTCATTGAAGAATTCGCCACGTTTAATTTCAATGATCTGTTGAATTTTTGCATATAGGGGTCCGGCTGCAGCCATGTCAAATTGTGGGTTTGATTCTTGAATCCAATTCATAAGGACTTCTTTTTGTGAGCCATCTTCTGCACGGTATCGGCCCTCAATCAATGGTTGGTAGATTTCTTTAAATGCCTCTTTTGACTTTTCCATAAATTGTTCAGGTACTTGTGCAGTTTGTGCAATCTGTGAGAACATCTCACTGAATTTTGCCTTACAAACATCTTGTTGGGATATAACATTTTGTCGAAGTGTAACCTCACGGTCATTCTTACCCACCCACGTGAAGAATACCATCATGGATAGACCCACTGTCAATAATACTGATACGGTTGCTGCTTTCATTTTGTTTAAGTGTTTAGTTGTTTATAATTAGTGTTTATTTTATCGAAGTCAAAGTTAAAGATAATTTTTCAACTATCAAACTTTTTAAAGATTTTTTTTAATTTATTTTTCAGTGTATCGGAATTGTCCTTCTTTTCATCTATACCAAGTGTGGCCAATTTCCTGTTTCTTTCCTCTTGAATTGTTGGTTCTTCTACGATTCTATCATCCCAGTCGTCATAATATTCCCCCTCAGTTTCCATCATAGTATACTTCCAAGTTTTCTGTTTCTTTCCTCTTTCAACTCCTGTTCAGGCGTTTTCCATCGTTCACTGGGATCAGACACGACCCACTGACCATAAGTCGAATTGTATGTTAAGGATGTTTCGTAATATTTTTGGCTATACAAAGAGTATGTGTCGTTTTCTGGTAAATTAATTCTTCGTCTTTTCATTTCATTTTTATTTGTTCAGTGCAAATATAATAAAAATAATTGAATAAAAAAAAAAGACCAACCCATATGGGTTGGTCTTTAAAAATAAAAAGACTGAGAATACATCTTTTAATGAGTAGTCTTTAGTTGGATTATTGTTTCCCAACTTTTCCAGAATTCTTTCAAACTCTATCCACTCAGTGATGGTCGGTATAGCCTACCACTCTTAAAGTCACCGATTACTCTCCTGGTACTCAATCCATTCAACCTTGCGGGCTGACTAAGGGCTACGAACCCACTGTACATTTCCCAGAAATCACTTCCGCCTTTCGAGCATCAGTGGCCATGGACAACCCATGACTATGTAATCACCTTTCATCAGATGACTAGGTAACACTTTCGATTACGTTTTTAAACAATCTTACTCATTTGAAAAAGTAATGTTAGTGCTTGTGAATCAGTCGAAGTAGTGGTCACCTTTCAGATCTCAGACCTTTTGAGTCCAAGAATACTGAACTACTTCGTGTAGTACCTCTACTACAATCATTTAAGACATCTTCACAGTTGTATCAGTCCGAAGACTTCAACCAACCCCTGGGAGGGTTTTTCGTGTCTTACTCGCCACCACACGTTAGTAAAATTTGCCTTTCGGCTTTAAGACACCTCTTAGATTGGAAAACGCAATCATTGAATCTGGTGGACTCAATTTCTTACAATATCCCTATGAGTTATTCCTATTTCCCTTCCGGGATCAACAAGACAATTCACATGTGCCCTGTCACTTCGACTTTTCCCTTAAACCGTTGGCCTCCGGTACCGAGTCTCAGTGGTATCTCACTTGCCTACTCAAGTTCTCCCTAAGGAGAGCCGCAACCAAATACCAAGCAAGTACTTGATCACTTTATAACGGTTTCCCGCATTATTTGACGATCATAGGCGACCGTTACTTTCAAATGTCCCTGTTCCGAAGAACTAAACCCGAAGGTGGGTCATATTCCAGTAAAAAATTTGTGTTCCGAAGAACACATTTCAAAGAACGATTTCTCGTAATGAGATTTTTATATTATCAATTTTTTCAAAAGTTTAAAAAAAACTAAAAAAAATTAATTGAGGTCGATAAAGGATTCGAACCTTTGTCTCCAAGCAACATTTGTTGCTTGATATCTTATTTAAGTAAGCATTTGAAAAGACAGGTGGAAGCTGATGCTATCCAATGCTACTTTACCGCTAGACTAATCGACCATTTAAAAGAGTGGGGAAACGGAAATCCCCACTCAAAGAACAAACCAATCTCCTGAGAGGACATGATCAATTTCGAGTTCCGTTATGACCATACATGGTTTATCCTTAAACAAACACAAAACAAACAACTTGGCAAGCAAGTTTCCTCTCGTTGCGGGAGGAGGACTCGAACCTCCGACCTCAGGGTTATGAGCCCTGCGAGCTACCAACTGCTCCATCCCGCGATATATTTTCAGGAGTCTTGTGTTTAATTCAATATGTTAAAGAACGTTTGACAAAGTTATGAATAACTTTCCAATTTTCCAAATGTCTTTGAAAAAAAGTTTGTAGAGATCGAAACTCCAAATGTTCATCTGTGATCGACAGATATTGTATTTCATCCCTCTCCGGGATATAGTAGCACATTACCAACTACCATCAAACTTTTATTTCAAAGAACTCTTTATATATTCGACAAAGTTAGTAAAGTTTAATTTACCTGCAAAATTTTTGTCAAATTTTTATGTGGTGTGTCAGGACTCGAACCTGAACGATGGATTACTTACACCGTGGTTTGTAAAATCAGACTACATGTTTGTCTGAACCATGGATTGTACAATTGAACCAAGGTATCATCACCCAACCCTTTCACACCATTATTTAAAGAACTGATACAAAGGTAATATTAATTTTTCAAATAACAAGCCTTTTGGTAAAATAATTAAATAACTTTTGTATCGAAGAAAACCTCAAAATGGTCTTTACTATAATATCCGGTCCGTTTTCTAACTGAGTTGATACCGTTATCCCCTCCGGACTCTGCCCTAAGACGGGTACTTTCTTTACCGATTGCCTTTTTCCATGTTCTAATAGATGTTTTAACCCAAGAGTTGTGGCGTGAAATAACCTCGTTATTCGGCACATCAAGATGATGCCAAAGTTCTACTTTATTATCAACCGTGAATTTGTGTGCCCTTGATCGGAATATCTTATTCTTCTTTTTATAGAACTCTTCCAATTCTTCTTGAGTTGCATCTTCACCTGGGTGTTTTGGATAGTTCAAAGTTTGTTTAGGTTGGTATGTGTCCATACTACCCACCAAGAACCATTCTTGATATCTTAGTGGCATGGCATAAAACCCTCTCGGTGCAGGTGGTGCATGGAACGTATTTTTCCCATATCCCTTTTGATTGACCATTGCAAGTTTACCAAAACGGACAAATCGATTTAATGTATTAGGCTTACGTTCCATAATACAAATATATATATAAAATTTTAATGAGTTTGGGAGTGTTGCATTTATTCAGTATTTATCAACCGATAATAACTGAGTGAGTACTACTTTTCTATAATTCTTATTAAGTAGGTCACTATCACCATTATATTCCTTATTTGTGATTATTTGGGAAGACTGATTAAGATGATAATGCACTTCCCCATTCTCGAAATTCCCACTATCCATATAAAGGTATTTTTGAGTGACCATATTGTAGCAAAATTTGTGGTCCAATTCTACATCAATCCATGGATTACGAAGGTGCAATATCCATTTATCATCAACAGTCCACGTAAGTTCCCTCCCCTTGAATATTTGGTATATCTTTTGGTTATCGGTCATTTATAGAATCATTGCTAATACTACATATAAACAAAGAGAAACTGAAAGGTTTGAAAATGCCAAGATAACAAACCCAAACCTAATGATGTCGGGGTCAATACTCCACACCTTTCCTAATTTCCCACATACCCCCAACATGATCAGTTTAAGAATATGTTAGTTAATAGTTTCTCTTTGATTTCCGAACTTGTCATATATTCAAAGTCATCCTCATCCGGTTCAACTTCAAGGTGTTCAAGTTTATATGTATTCCCACCCCTAGTGTAAAAAACCCTCTCACCATCTATGATTTCGATATCAACGACTTCTTGTACAGAGTCAGTATCTTTAACGATAACGAATGTTCCTATTGCGATCTTATCTTCACCCATTTATAAAATATGCTATTGTTGCGTTTGTTTCTAGTGGCTTTCCTTTAGTCAGTTTACCTTTTTTTACCAATCTATTACAAGCCTTTATTTCTTCGGTTGAAAGAAACTTACGATAAACAAATCCACTTAATGAAGTTTCCAATTCATCAAGCATCATTTGTTCTATTTTCTTTTCTCTTTCCATATCAGTCATTACAAATATAAACAAAAAAATCTAATTATTACTGGTTTGTGTTATTTTATAACGTTTCCATTTCTAACTTGGATAAGATGAAATTGACAACATAATCATCATCAAGTCCCCATCCGTTATAATCATCCCCATCCATTCGGATAGACTTTACATCAATAACACTCCCATTTCCATCCATTAATTTAACCGTAAATATTGCAAATTCATTGAGTTGTATTATACCATCTTCAATTTCTATTGATTCAATAGTTTGTGTTTTTACGATGCTTTTACTTTTAATGCTTATTTTAGACATTATCTTGGTGTGTAATTTTAGTTATATATTAAGAATACGACCTCATATTAATGCAATAGGTCGAATTCATTACTACTTGCACCACCATCATTTAGTTTACAATTTGGGTCACTTAATTTATCAATAAGTTCTGACTTGATATCTTTTTGGATATCGTGACCTTTGAGTTCTTTTAGAACTGTTGCATTGATGATTTCACCTTTTTTAGATTTTTTGGTTCTGAGTTCTTCTTTGAGGGATTTGAGTTTTCCCTCAATATCCTCAATATCCTCATTCAACTTGGTGAGTTCTTTATTCTTTTCAAGAATAGGATTCCATTGATCAACATAAGTTGATACATTCTCATAAAACCCCGGCACATCTCTTTCATAACCTCTTTTATTAAAACCATCTACGGATCTTTGAAGAAGTCTATTGATTATTACAAGTACAGATTTAAGGTTTTCTTCTATATTGAAGTTTTCAATCGAATCATTATACACTTCGTTATATTTATCGATTTTTGATTTCTCAGTTTTCATCCCACGGAACTTTACGGTGGAATAAAAATCTTTTCCATACTTATAACCGGTTACCTCATTACCCATATGAAATGGTGATTTCCACAATGGTTGTTTATGTGGTCCATCATCATACATATATTCACCAAGCAATTCTTTCAATTCATCTGTTGGTTTTATCCAAATAGAAACTCGTAGATCCCTATCCCATTCACTATTACTGTTAATGGCTTTCTGTGGATCATATTTTGTTTTAGAAACTTCATATGTAATATCATCCTTTGTTATGCCCTCCACAATTTCAATGTATGGGTTGCCATTGGTAAAAATTGACTCGGTTACGTTTAATTTCATTATAATTGAATTTTGTTTGTTTGTGATACCAAAGTTAAGAACTTTATTTAAAAATCCAAAAATAAACAAATACCCAAAAATACAATAGAAAACACCTAATAAATATTAAACATATATATGGTAGATGTAGTTATAGGACTCCAATACGGAGATGAGGGTAAAGGTAAGATAGTGGATAAACTATCCAAAGATTATGACATAGTGGCGAGGTTCGGTGGCGGTGATAATGCCGGACACACACTGTACAAAGATGGTGATAAGATAGTTTTACATAATATACCTTCGGGCATTTTAAATCCAAAATGTCTTAATATAATTGGGAATGGTTGTGTGATCAATCCAATATCATTTAAGAAGGAATTAGAGATGTTAATAGGGAAAGGTGTTGATGTATCTAACTTGGTCATTTCCGATAGGGCACATATAATAACACCTTATCATATTGCATGGGATGCTTATAACGAAAATAAAATGGGTTCTAGTAAGATCGGATCAACTTTGAAAGGTATTGGTCCATGTTACACAGATAAGTCCTCTCGTAAAGGTTTAAGGGTCATGGATATAATAGAACCGGAGTTTAAGATGTGGGGTGTTAAGATGGCCAACCAGACGGGTCTTCCCTTTGACCCGCCATCACTGGTTGAATTCTATGAAGCAATTGAATATATGAGGAATTTTAGAATTGAGGAAACACACAAACTCATAAACCGATCATTGGATGATGGACTCGGTGTATTGGCAGAGGGGGCACAGGCGTATGGACTTGATATCGATTTTGGAACATATCCATATGTAACATCATCAGTAACCAATGTTGGTGGTGTTTGTCAAGGTCTTGGTGTTTCACCGAAAAGAATAGGTACTATATTCGGAATTGCCAAGGCATATTGTACAAGAGTTGGGAATGGTCCATTTGAAACAGAATTAAATGATAAGGTAGGTGATGATATATGCAAGGCAGGTAACGAATATGGTTCTACTACTGGACGTAAAAGGCGTTGTGGTTGGTTGAACTTAGATGAGTTGAAAGAGGCTATTATGGTTACTGGAACGGAAAGGTTGATAATAACCAAAGTGGATGCACTTGAAGGATTTGAAGAAGTAAAGGCTTTGAATGAGAGTGAGTATGTTTCATTTAAGGGGTGGGAAACAAGCCAGAACAATGATGAAGTTAGTTTGTTTATAAAAGGATTATCAGATATGTTGGAAACTGAAATATATGCCGTGTCGTATGGGCCGGGAAGAGATGAGATATTTTAGTATCAATCATCTGAGTCACCCAACAACCCACGGAATCTGTCTAAGAATTCTTTTCTATCCAAATCAACCTTTTTTTGATATTCAACGAAATCACTATTTATTTCATCGTAATCAATTGGATAAATGTTTTCTAACATTATAGGTCTTTCTTCGTAAGTACCACCACCCTTATAATTAGTGTTATCTACGAATTCATCGAATCTAACTGTAACATATGGCTTATTCTCACTAGTATAGTGGATATATGAAAATAAATAACCTTCTTTTCCTGTAAATTCTTTACTGAACTTATGTTCAATGTGTTGTTCGGGTACATCCCTTACTCTCACTTTTATTTGGAGGTGTCCAAAAGTACCACCATTTTCTTTGAATATTTTCTTCAATGACAATTCCTTCAAACGTTCATCATCAGTTCCGCCCAATAATGCAAGTTTGTCGATATCAGGTAGATTTTCAAATTCACCAATCTTACCAAGTTCATCAAGTGCCTTGTTTTGAAACTCTTCTTTGTTTTCATTGAGGTTGAACTCTTTCCACTTTTTTATCATTTGGTTTATTTTTTTTTTTAACCAACCTTCATTCCAAGTATTCTGATCTGACCGTGTGATATACCACTATATAGAAGTTTGTCTGTTTCCCTATATATTAATCACAAAGAATCTATTTTGTTATCACAATCTTCCAATACGAAATCCATACCCATTTTTTGCTTTAGACGAGTGATCCATTCCCTGGTTTTAATTTTCTTTACCCATAGTTCTTTATTATCAGAACCTTTAACCATTACACCTTCATCCAAACCAAACTTATTTGACTTGACATCCTCTATGAATTGTTCCGTCAATGTACCTTGATGGACTATATCCGGTATGTGGAGATGTCCAAAGTTTTTTATGAATTCTTTTGGTTGGATAATCCCCCTTTTATATTGGGATATGTCAAATATGATACAATCCTTTATATCATCGTCTACGTGATGACCGGCAAATGAGTTCTCGCCAAAGTATTCCATGAATATAACAAACCTCTGTGTGTTTCTATATTCCTTTTTATCACGGAAAACCCTTTGTAATTGTTCCGAATACTTATTCATAAATATTTCAATGGCCGGGTAGTAGTCGTGGTCGGTATCTGTTATCATAGTACGTCTTGTACCGAATTTATACCAACCACGTTTCCTATCCCACTCCACTCGAATATTGGAACCATCCAACTTATCGAAGGCATAGCAATAACGACCGATATCAGACTCATCATAATATGTTAATTTTGGGTACGTCTTCATTCTATTTCTCTTTCGATTTCCTTTTTAAGCCACTGTTTGGTGGCACGTTTTGCAGCCCTCTGCTCACGTTTGAGATCTTTCTTGATCTGTTTTACGATAGAAGCATCTTCGATGTGTTTGAGTTTTCTCTTTCTCTTTTTTATCGAACGAATCTTTTCATCGTACCATATATCATCTTTTGTTTTCATTTTAACTATCTAATTTTTGTGTAATAAAAAACCCGATCGTAGATTGATCGGGTAGATAGTCAGTTCGGGTCACAACAATACTATACTAACTCATCCGAGTCAATCCAATTCTGTATGTTGATTCTTTTAGCATAATTATTATCTTATATATTGTTTCCCCCAATAGGTTTACAAAGGTATGGATTTTTTATCAATATTGGTCTAATTTATCCGATATATCCGATTTTATCCAATCTATTGGATTTCCATTATCATCTATGTTCTCTGGGTATATTTCATATTGCAATAATTTCTCTAATTTTTTCTGTCTTAATAATTCCTTGAATTCTGATGGTTCAAGGTTTATAAAATCAGATTTTGTTATTCCATAATCTTCCATGAGCATATAGATTACACTTCTCTCATTTTCATAACTGTTATCAGTATTATATTCAACAGCCTCCTTCAGTGCATTTGTTATGTCCGGCATATTATATTATTTAAATCGATAACCACAGAACCAAATATCTATCCGAAAGAACCAAGAGCCTTTGTATTTGCCGAACCCTATACGTAACATTCGGTTTTCTGAATCAAGTGGTATTTTCTCAATGGTCATAGTATATCTTTTAATTTTTTGTTTCTCAGAAGTTTTTTGAATTCTTCTGGGTTAAGGTCTTTGATATCACTATCAGTTATTCCATACTTATCTTTTAGCATATCTGCAATGGTTTCCATATTCTCTTTATAATATGAAATAGATTCGTCCTTAATATTGATATTACGAGCCAATTGCATCATTTTAACTATTTCTTCTTTTGTCATTTCACTCTTTATAATATACTTTTAAGTTTATTCCCCCTTATCTTCTTTTCCATATCAGATGGATGAAGGTTTTCAAGATCATCGATGGTAATGTTATATGATTTCATTATTCTACCCAATAGAATGTTGACATTCATTTTTCGATAACTTTTCTTTCTTTCATCTTCCCTGAGAGTTTTCAACCTCTCATCAATATCTTTCCATATATCACCACTGTCCATTTTTCTTTATTTTAATTTAATTTAGTAGTTTGTCAAAGTCGGGACTACATATACCCAACTGTTGGAGAACATTACCCACATCCATCACAATAAGTACTTCGAATTATAGTATTGAATTTAGTTTTATTTCACGAAGAACCTGTTTAGGGTCTTTAACATTCTTCATTAGTTTTATAATAAGTTCTTGGGTTTGTTTATCTGTTAGGAAAATATCGTGAAATTCATTTTCAATTTCGTCTTTGAAGGAGATATTAACATCCATTTTCCACCTAAGACACCCAATCGTGTCTTTCGATCCAACTGCTACACTTTTTGGAAAGTGTTCGTTTTTATCTTTTTTATCCATTAATGTCCGTAATTAAATGTAAATATAATCAATAATATTTCACTCAACATATTAAATTCTGCATCGGTTAATTTTCATCAGCATTTGAAAATAATATTTAATAACGTCTTTTGAATGATTTATGTAATTAAACTTTCGTTCACAAATCTTTAAAGTTGGCTTTGCCTTTTCATTCATATTCAGTTAGTTATGAGTTATTCGATATATAATATAGTTATAGGTAATAAAATTTAATTCCACATCCTCCACCAAAAACTTTTGTTCTTTCGGTACTTAATTCGTTCTTCTTCTAATTTACTTACATAATCTTCAACTAACTTAATTTGTCGTTGTGTTCCGCTTACACCTTCATTCCAACATTCACTATATACAGTTCCCCATTCTATATTGTTTGAAGAACAAAAATTTTTTACTTTATCCTTAAATTCATCTCTTACTGGTATTGGTATCTGTATCATAATATTAAATTTTACATACCTATAACAACAAATATAAAACATTGCTGTTACGGTTTCTATTTACTTTATACGTTTATTTTCCAATTTTGTTACATTTAATTCACTTCGTGTTGCAACGTTTCATATTTGCAAACGCTATACACAATACTACATTCGTGTTTCAAATTAAGTTCTGTGTAAAAACTTTTTATAAATTAATAAACGTATTTACTATCCCTTAAAAGTAACTCTATATTTGAACCATCTTCAAAGTTAAATTTGAAATTTTCCTTATCTAACCTTTCATAATCTACTACTTTTTTACCATATTTATTTTCAATAATTTTGAAAATTTCACTTTCAGATGGTTCATCATAAAAAGAAGCAATTTTATCAAACTTTTGATGTGTTAATAAATATAAAATGGGTTGTTTAACTACACTCTCATTCAAAAACTGTTTCCAATTCTTTACTTTATTGATTTGCTCTCTCATTTCTTTACTTATAATATTTTAGTTTATATATAAATATTTGAAATTGAATTTTTCACCCACATTTTTAAAAAGTTTTTATTCATCCTTCGTATCAATATTTTATCTAATTAAACCGTACTGTGTATAACAAGGTGTATATGTAATGTGAGGTTAAGTGGTTTATTCAAGTTCATCATTCTAATAAACATTTGTGATTAAGTGAAGGTTAGTGGTTCTAATCTCACACCACATATACACCCAACCGTTATGCGCAATTAAAACCGAAGTTTCTGCATCTTATCAGCAACTTGATTGAATTGCTTTTTAATAAATGGAATAAGTGGCTCATAATCGTTTTTATCTTCGTCAAATTCTCTGTTATCCGTTTCGCTGCTCCATAAAAGCAATTCATCAAAAAGAATTAAATCAGCAAAACCAGTCGTTCTGTATTCAAAGTAGCTATCTACTTCTTTGTGTTGTTCGTATAATTCAACGTTTAATTCTCTCACTATTTCAATGTAATCCATAATAACAACTGCGCACAACAACAGCTAAAAAGCATAGCTATGCGACTTTTTGTGTTTTAATGAAGCGTGATTAATGGCTACGCTTCTTAGCCAAACCGTTATAGGGCATTTGCCACAGATAAACAATTCTTCCAGTATTCAATCTCATAATACATTCTATTATCTTCGTGCTTTATCGCATCTATTACAGTTTCTATCACAAGAATTGTATTAAGTTTAGCACTACTTTTATCTGATTCAATAAGTTTTACATCCATTCTTGTTGGTGTGTTACCGTAAACCTTATTGTAAATTTCTTTTACTTTTTCTGTTGGTGTCATAATTAAAAACGCCCTATAACAATGTGTATAAGCAATAGCCGTTAGGCGTTTAAACTATTGCAGTTGTTAATAATTAATTTCGTTTTTCTTTGATTGGTTCGTGTAGGCTACTGCTTATACACCCAACCGTTATGTTTAATTTTTAAAAACCCATTCTACACACAATTTTATAAAATTTTTAGTTATTGTAAAAAAATTAGATATATAAAATTTTATAAAATATATCATTATTCTATTTTTCTCTTTTCTTGTTAATTTTGATGTGTTCATATTTATAATTTTTAAAAACTAAAACATAACAACAAATATAAAACATTTTATTCAGTGATTCTAATAAAAGTTCAGTCATTATTCTAAATATAGGTTTCATTTTAATTTTGTGATATAAAACGTTTCATATTCAAACCGTTGTGCACAATAAAAATTATTGCCCCACGCACCCCAAATTTGGAGTGTAAGTTCCATATTTAGCATTTATATCTTTTTGGTTTAGCTCATTAAATGGGTTTTCTGTTTTTTGGTCAATCTCTGGTAGTTTACAGTAAGCAACTACATTTAGGGTATTGTCAGTATTATCATGTTTCCACCCCTCGCCATCGCTCTCGTTTTCGTAATCATTTGGGTTATCGAAATAAGCCATTCCATATTGGCAGTACCATCCACCCCAGCTTGGTTCTAAATATTTAACTAATACTGTTCCTTCTGGAGCATCTTCATTTTTCATGTTTTTTGTACTAATAAATTCCATCGCTCAATAATTTTAAAAGATGCACAACACTATATATAATTCATGCCGTTATTGTGCTATCTCGTTGGTTTATACTATTTTATTTACTTTATCTGTTCTCGAAAGTTCGTGCATTAAATCGGCACGAAATCATATATTTTTCCGTTAGTGATAATGAAAAATATTAATCTTCTTTTTTACTTTTAAAAATATCTTCATTCGATATACCAAAATCATTAATAGATGTGTGTGAATAAATAATTCTATCTCCAACTTTTATCTCTTTCACTTTATGTAATGATTGTGATTTTAGTATATCTTCTGTTTTACATTTACATTTCTTTTTTACTTTCATTAATATTTTATAACCATCTAATTCATACTGAGAGATATTTTTAAGAGTATTATATATGTTTTCATATTTTTCACTCTCACTAACATCAGATATATTCAAGTTTTCTTGATGTTCGTTGAAACTTTGTATGTGTTTTAAATCTTTCATCTTAGTATTTTAGTTTAGTGTGTATATTAAAAAGAAAACCTAAATATATCTGAGTGTCGTTAGCATTAATACTACGTTAGTGTTTCTAATTTACCAAGTTCATGATTTGCTAATCTAATTATTTCCAAAATGTTTGCTTCATCCTTTTTAACATCATCCCACGTTTTGTTTTCCAACTGTTTACAGTACTCCCATAATCTGTACATTGTGTGGTGTTTTTCGTGTCCTATTCTATCAAAGTAGTTATCAATCACATAAGTAGGTGTATTAATACTTGTGTAACTTTGCCAGTTACCACTTTTTATAGCAGCACCATAGGCTGTAAAAACGGTTGGAAATTCTATTGGTGAAGCCCAATTTTTTTTCTTATCTCTTAATTCAAAGCCACCTTTAAAGTATGTAGCTTTTTCCCATGTTTTAAATATTTTTTCCATTTTATAAAATTTTAAGTTTAAATAATCCGTACTAATGCTAACAACACCTATACGTCAGCTTCCTATCGTCAGGTTCAATATCAAAAAATTACGAAGTATGACCATATTCCATAAAGTATTATACTACCAATAGCAATCCAAGCTAAAAACGGGCATTTTTCATACAAGTTAATTGGATTGTCATATCCAAAAAAGAATCTTAAAATTTTGTCTTTCATAATATTATTCTGTTTAATTTTTTAATACTAAATCTAACAAGGTGTATAAGAAAGCTTTTTACAAAGGTAAGTATAAATTTCGAGATTTCTAAATAAAAAGCTTCTCATGCACTCATCCGTTAGTTTAAATGTTTAAAAAATCATCAAACGACATCACATCTATGGTATAATTCCAATCATTCGCAAAATTAACAATATCTTTCCTAATATAATTTAAAGCTTCTATCTTAATTTTATTACTATCGTTTTTTTCAAATAAATCTTTGATTCTACCATCTTCTGAAAATTGTTTTAACTCCCAATATATTCCACTACCTCCCCACTTACTATTAATTTTTTTATATGTTTCTATTAGGTAATCACAATATTTTTTCAAATCACTAAAACTAACATCAGATGTATTAAAGTTTTCTTGATGTTCATTTAAACTTTTTATGTGTCTATTATCCTTCATCTTTATATGTTATTTTAGTATATATGGTTAAAAGAAAACCTAAATATATCTGTGACCATTGTAAAACATTTTACTTTACTTACCAACGTACCGTTCACAATTCTCATACTCGCAAATTTCACCCTCGGTAATTGTTTCCTGACAGTTCTCGCAGTAAAACGTTCCCTTCGGTTTTACAACATCATCTATAGGTAACTCTTGATCACTCGTAGAAGACTTTTGGCTTTCTCGCAATACATAGTCAGAATATTCCTTCATTCGCTTCTCCACTTCCCTTCCACTATGGAGAATGCTTCTACAGTTGGGATAAGGGTAGTTTTCGTCATTCCATTCTTCCGGTGTCATTATTTCCATCGCACATGATTTTTAAAAGTTTATAACAAAGTGTAAAACCATTTTGTTTTTAATCCCATTTATATAACAACAAATATAAGAAATTATTCACAATTCCAAATAAATATTGTCTATTAATAATTAAGCTTTGTTTTCCAATTTGAGTTTTCGTTAATAACTTCTTATATTTGCAAACGCTAACATCAATTAAAAAAATCCACCTGATCACCCCATTGAGAAAAGCCATCACGTTTTTCTCTACTAAATACGTCTATTTTTTTGCTATTGGGATATAGGTTATTGATCATATTGTAGGCTTCGTCTGGTTTTCTGCTATGCTCCCTTGCTTTTTCAGTAATAACAGAAGTGTATTTTCCTCTTTGTTCAACTGCAATTTTTAATAGTTTTGGCTTATAATACCAAATTAAGTATTCGTGTGAGTATCTTATTGTAAATGCAGGTGCAACCCCATTGGTTTTATCCCATACCATTCTTACGTGTCGTTTATATCCTCTTTTCAACATTTCTGTATCACATTCTGTTAAAAATTTCTCTATCGTCCACATAAAAACTACGTGCTGTTCTTTCGCAAGGCTAAATACTTCTTTGTCCAATAGAGAAAAAATATCCTTGGTTTCCATTGTTTCATAATCTAGTTCTCTGCCTTGGTTCGGTCTTGCTTTTCTCAATCCGCCTTTTCTTTTTTTCCAAGGTGGGTCTATAATCAAAATTTCGTACATATCTATATTTTTAACATTAAAGAACAACAATTATTAAACATTGTATTCTAATCTCAGAATAAAGTTTATATTAATAATATTCTTTTCTTTCGGTATTCTTATACATCTACCGTTGTGTATAAGTGAAATATTTAATATTTTCTAAAGAAATAGTGAATGTCTTCGTCTTCGTTGTATATGAAGAATATACTGGCATTATTAGGGCTAATACCACCTTTAGATATGTAGTGAAATGATACGTTATCCGATAATATTCTTGTCGGTATGTCAACAAGGTTCATAAATTCATCACGGCTTAACTCTTTGGACTCTCCTGGATCACCCTCGTCTGGGTTCCCAACATACATGGCCATAGTTGTTGCATCTGGGAATATGTCACATACAGGTGAGTCATTATCACTGCCCACATCCACACAACTCCCAATGTACTTTGCTTTTAGTGTGTCTTGTTTATTTCCCCTTGGCTTTTTACTGGTCAATTGTCTTCTACTATTCGGTGTGTGTTTCATATCTCTTGTACTTAGGGCTGAACCGTCTGGATTGGAGAATAGATTTTCAAATTTCTTAATATATTTCATGTCTTATATATTAAAAGGCAAGGAACAAAACTATGACATTGTTTTTCAAATCACATTAAATCCCGTATAATCAATTAAAACATCCGGTATTCTTATACCATCAACAGTTTGGTATTGCTCTAATATAGTTGCAACAATTCTGGGTAAGGCAAGTCCTGTTCCATTCAATGTGTGAACCAATTTGTTTTTATTGCCATCCTTATACTTACAATTCAACCGATTTGCTTGAAATGTTCCAAAATTGGTAACAGTAACTACTTCTAACCATTTCTTTTGTATGGGACACCACGTTTCTATGTCATATGCCTTCTCACCGGTGAATGTCATTTCACCTCCACATAATGCAAGTACTCGATAGGTGAGGTCTAATTTCTTCAAAAGACCTTCAATATATTCTCTCATTTCTTCCAATTTCTTATAACCATCTTCTTGTGTAGTTATACATACAAGTTCTACCTTATCGAATTGGTGTAATCTGTTCAATCCTTTGGTATCTTTCCCATATCCACCTGCTTCTCTTCGGAAACAAGGTGTGTATCCGGTTATTAAAATGGGTAGATTTTCTTTTTTTATAACGGTGTCTCTATATATGTTTGTCAATGGAATTTCTGCAGTTGGTACAAGGTATAGATCATCTTTTTCAACATGATACATCATACCTTCTTTATCGGGATATTGCCCAGTTGCATATACACAATCCTTATTGACCATTATGGGAACTTGGTGTTCCACAAAGCCATATTTACCTGCCTCATCAAGACAGAAATTTATTATCGCCCGTTGCAATCTTGCACCCTTACCGATATAAACCGGAAAGCCATTACCGGTCAATTTATTACCAGTTTCAAAATCTATTATGTTATGTTTTTTGGCAAGTTCCCAATGTTCCAACCCGTCTTTTATAACACCTTCTGTACACATCCTTTTCTTTAAAATGGTATTATCTTCTTCGGTAAGTCCGGTTGGAACATTTTTGTGTAATGTGTTGGGTATCTTTATAAGAATATCTTGAATTAAAGTGTCGAGTTCTTTTTTTCGAGCATCATTCTCACGTATGATCGTTTTTAATTCTTTTCTCCTTGGGATATCTTTGTGATCATTCTTACGATTGAGTTCATTGAACTCTGCACGGAGTGTTTCGCCCAATAATCGAATGTTCTTTTCTTCGGTGGCATATTCATATACTTTATTTATATCATCAGCATAATCTCCCTTTCTCTTTTCGAGTCCGGTTATCACCTCCTCACGGTTTTCTAGTATTTTGTTTATGTCTATCATTTTCTTAATAATATTTTGTGGATTAAGTGGGATTCGAACCCACGAAGGCTTACCGACAACCGATTGAAACAATGCTATGTCCTTTACATTGTCGTTCAGTTCATAGGTCTGATTTCCTAGTATTCACAGTATTACCCCATAATGTAGTAGGAGAGGGATTCGAACCCTCGAACCGTATTGCTACGATTACTTGCTTTCCAGGCAAGCCATTTCAACCACTCATGCACCCTACTATTTTTGTGGAGAGGGTGGGAGTTGAACCCACACGAGACTGATTACTCCGAACGGTGTTCAAGACCGTGGCCACCGCCAATTGGCTTGCCTCTCCATAGTTGTAGTAGGTGTGGGATTCGAACCCACGGATCAAGGTTTTTGCCTCGACCACTCACTTAGCAGGTGAGCCATTTAAGCCACTCATGCAACCTACTATGGTTGAAGAGGCGGAGGGATTCGAACCCCCGGACCCCGATTAAGGGGTCTCCCGATTTCAAATCGGGTGCAATCGGCCAACTCTGCCACGCCTCTAATATCCGGAGTGTCATTACCTGATATGATACAATGGGTGATCAATTCCCATGGTAGGTCTCGAACCTACTTCTACTCCTTGAACCTCCGGTGGGACTCGAACCCACATTTTCATCCAATTATGCGTCTACTGTTTCGAAGACAGTGCCAATACGGAGGCATAAAAAAACCCGAACCATTTCTGATTCGGGTTTGTTTCTTTTCTAAAAATTAGACAATACTCAACACCTCCGAATCTGGTTCGAAATACTACGACTCGATGAAGACGAAGATATGTTGTTAATTGTTTTCATTTTACTATATATAACTTTTTTAACTCTTTGTTTAACAAAGGTATGGATTTTTTATCAAACTACCAAAATATTTTCAATTTTCTTGTTTTTCTTTGGCATCTCTTTCTTGTTTCATCCGTTCAAATCGGATTTCAGAAGACATCCCCATAATTTCTGCCCCAATAGACATGAGTTCATTTTCGGAAAGGTTCATATTCTTAACTAAGTCAATTACCTTTCCCTTTTTTGAAATGGATTCATCAACTTTACGAATGATAGATCTGTATTCGTCTGTGGTTTTAACCTCATTGCGAGTCATACTTTCCATATTCCATTTATAGGATTCACAAACTATGTCTGATAATTTTTCAAAACTTAGTTTTCCGGCAACATATTGTTCTACTTCTCCAAAGTATTTATCTATAAGTTTGACACGGGCTGCATCGTGAGTTAGACCATACTTAACAATCATACGTTCGTTATTGTATTCTGCACGGGCATAATTCACCATATCTGCAAATAGATCTGGCATTTCTTCACGAAGTTTTTTGAATCTCTCTAAGTTTAGTTTTAATATTTCCATAATTGTTTGTTTGGTACAAATATAGAAATTTAATTATTACTGTGCAAGTTACGTTACTCTGGTTTCGATGACAGTGATGATTTGTTTGGTTTGTATGTCCATAATTGTAGCACATATGTGATTTGAACAAATAATATATAGTTTATGAAATATTTGACATTATATGAGGCATTTGACCACTCTGAACCATATCACAACGTATTAAAAGATAAGATGATACGTCTTATTAACACGGGGTATAATTTGGAAGAAGGAGATAGGGTTTATAATAATATAGAGCACTCCAAATATAAAGGTGAGTTTGGAACTGTCATAACCATACACGAAAAAGATTGGAGAAAAACAAATGAACCGCACCACGCAGGCAAACCATACATTAAATGGGATGGAGCAGATAAGGTTGATGAACACCCTACATCAATACAATATGGTGGTATGGGTGCATTCAATTACAATATAATGAAGGAGGATGTGTTAGACGAATATGAAAAAATCAAGAAAGAATATCTCGAATTGATAAGTGTTTCTAAAAGACTTGATATGGAATCTGTGATATCTGATATGAGGAATAACATGACCGAAGATGATCTTAAATCTAAACATGAACTCAGTGATAATGAGTATAGATACATAATAGACAGTCCTGAAGTACGATATTCATTTAGTTGATCGGTACTATTTACCGATTTGTTCATTAAGATACTCGTGATTCAAAGTAACTCTCATAAAAGTTCTTCTTGTTCCCTTATCAATAACAAGTGTTTCATGTGGTGTGTTCGATGACATGAAGTATAGGTTATTCTTTTCGAAAATAACTTTATCATCATCTGTCAATTGGTCGGTCATATTATCGTATGCACCTTCTCCAAGTACTTCCCCACGGTATTCACCACCCCATGCATGGCAACCAACTTCACTCGAAACTGATAATATACCACCTTTCTTTTCTGATACGTATTCACCAATAGGAATTGTGATATCATATGGAAGTACCCAGTCCATTTCTACGTGACTGTTATCTTCCTTTACCATATAATCTTTTCTATTTGTTGAGTATCTTTTACTTTCTTTCAAATTAACACCACCCCAAGATGCCTTTGTTTCTTCCTCTTCTTCTGCATCATCAACTTCTTTCAGATTAACACCACCCCATCTTGGTCTTGGACTTGCACCACCCCAAGATGCCTTTTCGGATAAA